>ENA-OPWX01000959-OPWX01000959.1-human-gut-metagenome-genome-assembly--contig:-NODE-959-length-22906-cov-26.031421_pt1 | contig 22906 bp, 15 predicted proteins | sample MGYA00241514_ERZ502020 | MGnify/ENA primary metagenome ERZ502020 (study PRJEB25962, sample SAMEA2042105) | human gut metagenome | biome: human gut; feature: human-associated habitat; material: faeces... | reverse complement strand
TGCAATGCTTGCTACTTCTAATGTGCCGGTATGGGCTGCTGAGTTCAGCGATGGATCTGACGATGTAGCTGTAGCTACTGAAGCTCCGGCTGCGGAAACTTTCTCTGATGAGACTGCTGATGCTCCGGTTGTAGAAGATACTACTGATGCTGTTGCTGCACAGGCTTCTGAAGCAAAAGTAAGTTTTACATTAAAAGAAAATGGTTGGGGACAGGCGACAGAAATCGAAAAATTAACCTTATCTGGTATTTCAGGCACAGATGGTGCTGTTGATTATCAGTGGAAAGTTGATAATAAAGTGGTAAGTGAAGGAACTGGCGTTACATTAGCAACAATTCCTATGTATACTCCAACAAAATTAGACTGTGGAAAGTCATTACAGTTAGTTGTTTCTCGTGATGCATCTGCTGTTTATCCGGATGGCGTTGATCCAATGGTCTTTTCATTTGCATCTAATGTTGTGACTGTTTCAAAAAATGATATCTCTAATTATACACCAACTATTGTGACGAAATCCGTAAGCTATGATGGAAAAGAACATAATGATGCCAATGACTGGATCACTAGTCTTAGCGTACCAGCGTCTTCAGATGCTCTTACATATGCTAATGGTGATTTCAACGTAACAGTTGAAGGTACAAAAGGTCTTGTCAATACAAACAGCGACATTACACTGCGCATTCAGCCAAGAGATACAGAATATTATACTGGTGAAATTGTTGTTTCCAATGTAGGTAACACTACTTCTGGAAACAAATTAGGTATTGGAAAAGTTGCTTATACAGCTGGAGATATCACTGTTAAATTAGCTAATCCAAGCGTAGTTTACAATGGAAAAGATCAGACACCTAAAGCGGCAGACCTTGTTATCACAGACAAAAAAAGTGGTGCCGTATTAGATAGCAAAAAAGTTATTAAGTCTATCACTGCATCAAAATCACCAGTAGCAGAAGCAGGAGATTATACACTTACAGTAACTTTAAATAATAGTGAAACAAACTATACTAATGGAACGGATATTTCCATTACTAATGTTGATTTTACAATCAAAAAAGTTGATTTAAGTAACTGCACTGTTGTATTAAATGACTTAAAAACTCAAAATGGACAGATTACTCCTTCTCAGTTACATGTAGAAAAAATTCTGGACAAAGATGGAAAAGAATATGCATATTTAAATCCAGCTGCATTTGAAGTAACATCTGTTCAGAGTAATACAGGTTCTGTAGGCACATACACAGCTACAGTAAAAGCAAAAGATACCTGTGTTAATTATGAAGGAACAGCTACAGCAACATTTACTGTTTATAATCAGAAATTAGAAGATGTAAATGCAACATTTGTTGGAACAGTAAAAGTAAACGGTGTTGACACAAATTATGCAAAACTTGCCGAAGATTACACAGGGGCAGCAATCACCAAAGATACTACAAAATTAGGAAAATTAATGGCAACAGATAAATATAACAACAAATATGAACTGTTACCAAATGTTTCTTATGACCCTAACTTTACATATGAGAATAATACAAATGCAGGTCAGGCATATTTAGTAGTAAAAGGTATCGGTGATTATGCTGGAAGTACTTTAAAAGTTCCATTTACAATTAAACCGGCTTCTATTGCAGATAAAGACATCAAGGCTGCTGAAAAAGTAGTATATGTAGAAGATGACACTAAAAAAGCTGAATCTTATGCTCCACAGATTACTGTTGTAGGTAAAAACACAGCAACTCCTGCTAAAGAATTTACTCTTACTAAAGATACAGATTATAAAGTAGAATATTTCTATACAACAAATACTACCAACACAACAGAGAACGGTAAAAATATTATTGGCAATTATGTATGCACTAAGATTACAATTACCAATAAAAATTTCTGGGGAACTAATACAACGCAGCCAAGTGCTGTATATCGTTATTCAAAAATCAGCAAACCTCAGGCAAGCGACTGGACTGTATCTACAGAAAAAACATCCTATACCTACACTGGCGAAGCAATCATTCCAGAATTAATTGTAAAAGATGGTACAAAAGAACTTGAAAAAGATGTAGATTATGAGATCAAATCCATTGCAAATGGCACAAATGTTGGTACTGCAACTGTAACAATTGCTGGTAAAGGTGATTATGATAATACATCTACTACTACCACTACATTTACAATTACTCCAGCAGATGTTTCTTCTTTAGTAGTAAGCGTAGATGATCAGAAGTATACAGGACATCAGATTCGCCCTGCAGTTGCTCAGATTAAATTAGGTACTGTAACGATTGATGCTAGCCAGTTCACAATTAGCTATCCTGATTCAAAAGATGCTAATAAAGAAGTTGGTACCGGTACATTAACATTAGCGCCTAAGGCAAGCAACAAGAACTTCACAGGAAGTAAAGAAGTCTCTTTCAAAATCATTGGTAAAACAATTACTTATGCAAGCGAATTAGCAAATGCATTTAAAGTATATGATGAAAACGGAAAAGAAGTTAATGTAGCTAATCAGTCATTTATTTATGATGGAAAGGCTCATACATTTGCTTCTGCAACATTCAATTATTCTTATACTGATCCAGTCACACACAAAACTGTTAAGTTAGAAGAAGGTAAAGATTTTGAAATCAAATACTTCCACAATGTAACAGGAAATGCTAACAATAAAGCATATATTGCAGTAGTTGGCAAAGGTAACTATGCTGGTGATAACACACAGACTTTTGAAGATGAAAATGGTCAGAAAGTAAATGCTATTGTTTACAAACAGTTTACAATTACTCCTATTGTATTAAGTGATCAGAATGTATCTGTTTCTAATGGAACTTATGCAGAAGGAATGGCTGTAAAACCAGTTGTCAAAGTATCTTATGGTAGAGATAGTCTTACATTAGAAGAAGGCAAAGATTACAAATTAGTTGGTGCAGGTGCTTATACAGAACCAACAACAACTAAGAAATACACTGTACATGTTGAAGGAATCAACGGATATAGTGGATCAACCAGCAATGTTAATTGGGGCATCGACAAGAAGGATCTTTCTGACTGTGATGTTACAGCAGCTAAAAATGCTAGTGGCTCAATTTCTGTTGTAGTTATGAATGGAAATGTTAAAGTTCCATCTGAGAAATATGTTGTTACAGAAAATACTGATGGAACAGTAACAGTTACACCAGCAAAAGACAGCAAATATTACACAGGTTCTAAGACAATTACACTCAACAGTGACAAGACTAAAGTTGGTACACCAATGATTAGCAATGTCAAAGTTGTTGGCAACAAAGCAACTGTAATCCTTTCCGGTGAAGTTGAAGGTGCTTCAGGTTATGACTATGTAATCTCTACAGACCGTGACTGCATTACAAATAAAGATTACACTTCCGTAAACAAAAACCAGGTTAAAACTAACACTACATTTGAATATGTAGGTCAGGGACAGTACTATGCATACTGCCATGCTTGGACACGTGATGAGAACGGTAAGAAAGTATTCGGTGAATGGTCCAATGCTTATCCATTCTCTGTAAGCGCAATTACACCATCCCAGCCAGTGATCACAAGCGTTAAAGTAAGCGGTTCTACTGTAACTGTAACATATACAAAAGCATCCAATGCTGACGGATATGATGTAGTTCTTGGAACATCTACAAAGAAAGTTAACGGAGAAACACGTCCGGTAGAATACGGAAAACTCGTTAAGAAGAACATCAAAGGCAATGTTGTAACAGCAACATTCAAGAATGTGAAAAAAGGAACCTACTATGCAGGTCTCCACGCATTCAACAGAACTTCTGAAGACGGCAAGAAAGTATTCAGTCAGTGGTCAAACGTTAAAAAAGTTACTGTAAAATAATCCATTTGGGTAAAGAATAAGTTTATTGCATTAGCTGGATGACAGCTGGATATGGCATTTTCTTTTGAAAGTGCCATATCTTATATGCAATAACGATTTACATCAGATGGATTTTTTGTTATAAGAAATGTGAGGAAAAACTATGGCAATATTAAAGATAAAAACAGATTGCATTCAAACATATGTATTTGATAGATATCTTTTAGAAATAACAAAAGAAGATTTTATCGGGTTAAGCCTGTTTTTTAATAACGATATTATCTGTCAGATTGAATTGAGGGATAAAAACTTGTCGGATTTATTTATGGATGATTTATCAGATTTATTGGATCTTGCACTCATAAATAAAGAAATTTTCCAGATATCTTATGACAAGCAACGCCATTATATAAAAATCTATTTTAACAAAGAACAGATGAAACAATATACTGGCAATATAATATATGCTCCAGATGGCTCTATATGCTAGCGATACTATGGAAGGGGCATTGGTGTCAGACAGTGCGTCCAGCAAAGGGTGTGCAATCCGACAGGTGGAAATCCTGCCAAATAAGCTGTTAACCACAGCATTTGAAGCGAGTCTTGGGTGCGTTGCAGTAATGTAACGTGCTAAGCGTAGACAGCAAGGTAGTAGGGATAGCTATTGAGCACCGAAATCCCAAGTATTTCCAGAGTGCCGACTCTGTTGTCTGAGGGGAAGGCAATATGTGGGTTTATCGATACGGTGAGATTTCACACAACTCTGCGGTGTCGGAAGGAACTATTCATGCTATACAAGGATTGTACGTCAACTGGAGAGAGCCTACACTTTCTCTATTTTAGAGAAAAGAAATGGAGTATGCTTATTCAACCAAAAGAAGAAAAGCAAAGGAAGTCTAGGCAGTCGGATGGCTTCATATTACTGATGAATGTGGGTAATGCCACAGGAGGGAAGGGAGCCACATATGGCAATAACCAAGAAAGTAACTTGCGCAATACTCAGAGATTGGAAAAGCAAGAAAACAACTTTTGAGGAGAAAAGTGTTGAATACACAGAGATTTGACAAAAGATCAGCCATATGAAGAGCCGGATGCGGGAAAGCCGCAAGTCCGGATTCTGTGAGGGGCGCACGACCGTAAGGGGTGCGTCTACTCGACCTCTGAAGGATAAACAAAAAGAATGAAGTGTTCCTAAAAGATTCATAAAAGAAATCTAAAATCAGTGATATATAATAAGAGAGAAAAAAATACAGATTGAACAAAATCGCTGCGCGATGGCCTGCCAAGGCTATGGCGCAGTTTTATTTTTATTAAAAAAGCAGTGGAATTACTTTTCATAATCCGTTATTGTTAAGTTACCACACGAAACAACTGAACTAAGAAAGCTCCACTGCCTATGATAAGAATAACATTTTCCAGTCTCTTCCGCAATCGGAATTATGACGCTAATGCACCTCCGAATAGGTAGATGTAATTATTAACACTACTTATTCTGGAGGTTTTATTATGTATAAAGATATTTTTGAATCCATCCGCAATGAAGTCAGGACCCGAAGGGTCTGACCATCTAATTTTTGAAAAGACAACCGATGAAGCAGCAAAATTATTCGGAATCAATTCAAATGCAATTGGGTATGTAGTGAGTGATGATGAGCCGGATGCGAAATTATATTCTATATTTAAAAATATGAAAGATCAGAAGACCACAGCAATTGCAGCAGATATTTTCGAATCTTATGGAACAATTCGTTTTATCAATATGTTTCCTCTTGTGATTAAAGCAATGCAGACGGGAGGAACATTAGTGGTAGATGAATTTGATGCATCGATTCATCCGATGGCATTGATGAGCATTATTAATGTCTTTCACAATGATGATGTAAATATCCATCATGCGCAGCTCGTATTTAATACACATAATCCGATTTTTTTAAATTCAAACTTATTCCGGAGGGATGAGATTAAGTTTGTTGAAAGAGACGATGATACACATGACAGTGTTTTATATGCATTATCTGATTTTGGAACAACAGGTGATAAGGGTGTCCGTAAGCATGAAGATTATATGAGTAAATATTTTATCAGCCAGTATGGAGCAATAAAAGATATTGATTTCACACCGATTTTTGAGAAAATTTTATGTGATAAAAAAGAGGAATAGACATGTTAAAATTAAAAGATTCAAGCTGGATGGGAATTCTTATCTGTGAGTTTGGATTTTTATGCGCATATGAGAAGAACCGTAGCATTAATTGGTCAGGGTTCTTCTCATATATAGGACTGTATGACAATCTATACCGTCTGATATATAGAAAGTTTGCGAATCGCACACTTATTTTGACAAAGTCTCTATGATACATTTATGTTCTTTGGTATCTTTGTCATAGCTTATTCCAACGCCAAGTACTTTTCCTGTATATTTAGGTGTTTCACCAAGTTTTCCCTGAAATCTCAGGATATACTGTTTATCCTTGATCTGCTGAATAGCCTGTTCTGGAGAATGACCTACTTTTAATTCAAGGATAATACAGGTACTATTTGCCTTATATGGGTAAAAGATAAAGTCAACAAAACCCTTGCCTGCTTTATCTTCCCGTTCAACACGGTATCTGTCCCGCGCGGAAAGATATACCAGATTCACAATAGCAGACAGTTCTACTTCATTGTTATATGACAGAATTGGAGTTTCTGTATTATGTGCATACTGAAGAATCTCTGCCATTTTTTTCGTATCTCCTGACAGTGTTGCATTAAGCATCTGTTCCGAAATATGAGCCAGCTGATATACATAACCTAAACTTTTTTCGTTTTGGAGCAGTTCTTCATATTTCAGCATCAGTTCTCTGTTAGGAATATAAACTTTCCCGTCGGTAAACGTAAGCAGTCCATATACAACCATTGCAGAATATATTTGATTTCTAGTTTGAAGATTCATTGCAGATGCTGCAAATTCATCTATTTTTGCTGTAACGCCTTCGCCGGCAATCATCAGTGCCAGGTCATTTCGAATCTGATCAATATCATTACGGATATAATAAAATATCTCATCATAAGGTCCGGAACTGGTCCAGTAGTTAGACAGCTGGTTAAAGCTGAGAGCCATTACTACAGACCTTGGATTATACAGGCGTTTTCCAGCTATTGTGAAATACCCATCATACCATTCTTGCAGACCCATCCGTGATACGTGTGGATTCTCGCATGACTGGCTGTATTTTTCATATAAATAGTCTACCTCATCATCTGTAAATCCAAAATATTCACCAAACATTTCCATGGATGTCATTTTGAATTCCATAAACATATTTAACTCTGATCCGCTGGAATATTTAGCAATTGGAAGAATACCTGTGATATATGCCAGTGCAACATAATCCTGATCTTTTAATAAAGCTTTCAGAAAAAGAATGTATTCTGCCTTATCTTTTTCGGTAATAAACGGCATATGGAATACCGCGTCCCACTCATCCATAATAAATACAAAAGAGCAATCCGACTGATCCGAGATCATTGAGAGCATGTCCCATACGGAAAGATCAGAATCTAAAGCAGATTCCGGATAAGCATTTAGCAGATCTTTTTTCAGTCCACTAATGATACGGTCTATATACTGCTGATAAGATACACAATTTTCTGGAAGTCTGCTGAAATCGATATAGATAATATCGTATTGATTTCGATATCTGGAATATCTTTCAGAAGAGGAGATCTTTAAGTGGTCAAAGATATCTGAAGAATTCCAGGATCTTCCAAGGAATGCACCAAGCATATTGGCCATAACTGTTTTTCCAAACCTGCGCGGTCTGGTGATACAGATATACTGAGTTTCTTCTTCCATACATCTTAATATATCGTCTAATATGCAGGACTTATCTATAAAATATGTTGTGTTGGATATCTTTTTATACCTTTTATATGAGTATGAATTATTCAAAAACATTGCCATATCTGCACTCACCTTCTTCATATTGATAATGGATAAAATGTTCCCTTAAATGGATTATAACATTGTTTAGGAATATTTGTCAGCTTAAAGATTTCGACAAATCTGTCAGATAATTCTCAATTCCTTTTGCAATTCCCCTGACCATCTTTTTCTGGTAGGAAGTCTGTTGCATGAGTCGGTCTTCGGATGGGTTGCTCATATATCCCATTTCAATCAGTGTTGTCGGAACTTTGCTCCAGTTATTTCCAGACATGGAATCTGTTTCCCAGATATACTCTTTCCGGCATCCTGTGGCAGACACGTAAGCATTCAAAACGGCGTTAGACAGGGATTTATTCTTTTTGTACATGGACGCAATATAAGGGCTGTTTTTGGTGGTGCAGATAGTCATCGCTCCGGTTACATAGGAATTGTCACTTCCATTGGCATGCAGTCTGATATATGCATCTGCTTTTGCTTTATTTGCTATCCTGGCACGGTCGATGCAGCTTAATGCAACCTTACTGTTCGTGCGAGTCATGACTACTTTACAGCCCCTGTCCCGAAGTAAAGAGCGTAGCTGAAGTCCGATGTTTAATGTCAGCTTATATTCCTCCACACCAGTCGCAACGCCCTGCGTTCCGGAAGTGTCTTTTGACTTCGTCTGACTGGAACCAGGTCCGAGGGGCTCATAACCGCCTGCAACAATTCCGGAATGTCCGGGATCCAAAACGATAATTGGTGTCCAGACACCTTTACTGTCGATTTTTCTTCCCTGAATCGTCTGGCTGGTACGCATTCTTCCGGACAGCTTTGCAAAATAACGATAATGTTTTTTGATATAATTCCATCCTGTCAGCATCGTTCCGTCAGATGCAAAGCCATAATAATATTTACCGATTTTGTGCAGGCCAGTGAGCTTTGTACCATTTTGGTAATAATATTTCTTTCCATTCACCGTTTTCCATCCTGTAAATTCACTGCTCACAGAAGCCGCCTGAACGTCTTTAAAGCTTACAGCTGGCAAAGACGTGACACAAAGTAAGAGGCACATCAGCCAAACTATCCATGTTTTCTTTTTTCTTTTCATAAATTTCATTCCCTTCTTTCTACTACTTTGTTATGTAGTTTTATTTTATCAGACGCAAAGCATACATACCAGTACAAAAAGTCTTATATTACTTGATTTTATTGCGCCCACAGGCTATACTGGTCTGAACGATATTTGTAATAAATTTGGAGGATTTTTCACATGAAAATTGCAGTAACTTATGACAATGGAACTATTTTTCAGCACTTTGGAAAAACTGAGACTTTTAAGGTGTATGAAGTAGAAAACAATCAGATCGTTTCAAGTGAGATCGTTGAATCTAACGGCAGCGGACACGGCGCTTTGGCTGGATTACTTGCCGGACAGAATGTTGATGTGCTGATCTGTGGCGGCATCGGAGGTGGTGCACAGTCTGCTCTTGCAGATGCCGGAATCGAATTATGTTCAGGTGTTCAGGGAGATGCGGATGAGGCGGTAGAGTTTTATCTGAAAGGTGAATTAATCTCTTCTGGCGCAAACTGTGATCATCACCATGAAGACGGTCATTCCTGCGGTTCTCACGAAGAAGGACATTCCTGTGGAGAGAGCTGTGGCAGTGGCTGTGGCGGAAGTTGTGGAGCACAGAGTACCATCACTGGACGCAACGTGGGTAAAACCTGCCGTACACATTACAGAGGAACCTTTAATGACGGAACACAGTTTGATTCTTCCTATGACCGCGGAGAACCGCTGGAATTTATCTGCGGTGCTGGCCAGATGATCAAAGGATTTGACGCTGCTGTAGCAGATATGGAAGTTGGACAGATCGTAGATGTTCATCTGATGCCGGAAGAAGCTTATGGCATGGCTGATCCGAATGCAATCTTTACCATGGAAATCGCACAGCTTCCGGGTTCAGAAGACCTTACTGTAGGCCAGCAGGTATACCTGTCCAACCAGTACGGACAGCCATTCCCGGTTAAAGTAACCGCCAAGGACGAAAAGAATATCACCTTTGACGCCAACCATGAAATGGCTGGAAAAGAACTGAATTTCAGAATCGAACTGGTTGAAGTGAAATAAAACAAAATAAAATAAAAACAGATTACAGCTTTTGAGATAGCCCTTTAAAATTGGATTTCCAAATCTAATAATTGAGAAATTGGTACAGTTTATCCAAAAGCATGTAATCTGTTTTTATTTATTTTAATTCGTATTTGGTGATGTTCAGAGTGTCAGACCCCAATGCCTCTTGAACCGTCCAACCGGAAAGAGAGAGGACTGTACAGGGATGGAAACAGAGTTTATAACGCAGATGCCGTAGGCGTATATAATATCCTGAGAAAATATCACTCCGTATCCGGAGTAAAAAAAGAACTGTCCGTAACCGGACTGAAAACACCGGAAATAATAAAAGTAGCTGTATAGCTCTAAAGAGCAAACAGTAGTGGTGTCATGGATGCACCCTGAAAAAAGGCGGTATCATGCCTTAATTCAGATGCTCAGATAACTCAGTTGCCGAGTAATTCACACAGTTATAATGCTTTTTGCTTCTTTGATTCGAAATATTAAGATGCCAGAAAGAAGCGTTTAATCAAAGCTGGGATGTGCTTTGTCGAAAACTTAATCTGGCAAGTATAATCATGATTTGTTATAATATTTTGTATCAGTAATATATGGTTCTTAAAGAGAATGATAATGGCATGAAGGATATCTGAATCATGACAAGATCTAATATAATACTATTTTAAGAAGGGGTGATTTTGTGTTATGGGATTATATCTGAATCCAGGTAATGATGGATTTTTTGAATCGGTCTCATCAGAGATTTATATAGACAAAACAGGACTTATTCGGTATACAAATAGAGTATTTCGTACCCGGCAGAAATTTATCTGTGTAAGCCGTCCACGACGGTTTGGAAAATCTATGGCGGCGGAAATGCTGGCAGCGTATTATCAACGAAATTGTAATTCCAGGGAATTATTTGCGGATAAGGACATATCGTCGGATTCTTCGTTTTTGATCCATTTAAATAAGTACAATACTATTTTTCTGAATATGCAGGATTTTTTCAGCCGTACCCACAATATAGATAAAATGTGTACCCTTCTTAGTAAATATGTGCTTCGTGATCTTTTACGTGAATATCCTGATCTGGACTATTTGAATCGGACGGACATTATTGATGTACTGCAGGAGATCTACAGTGAAAGCAGGATTCCGTTTGTCTTTATTATTGATGAATGGGACTGCATTTTCAGAGAAAACAAGAAGGATACGGAAGCGCAGAAAAAATATCTTGATTTTCTGCGTAATCTTTTAAAAGACAGAAATTATGTAGGACTAACCTATATGACGGGAATACTTCCAATCAAAAAATATGGCTCTCATTCTGCATTAAACATGTTTGATGAATTTTCCATGACAAATCCGGGCACTCTTGCTGAATATGTTGGTTTTACAGAGAAAGAAGTAAAAGGTCTGTGCAAACGGTTTGATATGGATTTTGATGAGACCAGACGCTGGTATGATGGTTATTATTTCAAAGAAATGGGACATATCTATAATCCACGTTCAGTTGTAAGTGCAATGCTGAACCGTTCCTTTGATAATTATTGGAATAAAACAGAAACCTTCGAGGCACTTCGGGATTATATTATTATGAACTATAAAGGGCTGAAAGAAAATATCATTGAATTGCTGGCCGGTAAAAGACAGCCTGTTGATGTCAGCTCGTTTAGTAATGACATGACGACCTTTTCGAGCGCCGATGACATATTGACATTATTTATCCATCTTGGATATCTTGGATATGATTTTTCAAAAAAAGAAGTATTTATTCCGAATAGTGAGATTACAACAGAGTTCGTTACCTCCATACGGGATGCAGGATGGCAGGAAGTAATTCTGGCGATAAAGAATTCTGAAGAATTGCTTCAGGCAACATGGAAAAGGGAAAATGAGACAGTCGCAGAGAAAATCCAGGAAGCACATTTTGAAACGTCTATACTGACATATAATGACGAAAATGCACTGGCATGCGTAATTTCTCTTGCATATTATAGCGCACGGACTTATTACACTGAAATAAGAGAGCTGCCGTCCGGAAAGGGTTTTGCAGATATTGTATATCTTCCGCGAAAAGAGCATCTGGATAAACCAGCTATGATCATTGAATTGAAATGGAATAAGGATGCAGAAAGTGCTATCAATCAGATAAAAGAGCGTAATTATCCACATACTTTAAAAGACTACCAGGGGAATCTGCTGATGGTAGGAATTAATTATAACCCGAAAACGAAAGTACATGAATGTCTGATTGAACGGTTAGCTATATAATCAAAAACATAAAAAATATCCAGACTGGACAGAAACTTATCTGCGTGGTCTGGATATTTAAGGTGCATATGCAGTCCGTCCCGTGTACTTACTTTGTTTTGCTTACACTGGAAAGATGTGGTAGAAATATTGTGGTCTGGCACTAATATCCTACGTCAAGAACGCCCGGAAAAATCTGGGAGTATATTCACTCTTGATTTCAACATATTTATTATTTATATCGTTGCCAAATAGCGTTTACCAATATTTCTCCACATAGCCAGCCGCATCTTCTTCTGATAATGAAAATACCTTCATTAGGTTTTTCACTGTAACATCTTTACTGGCGTTAAAACTTTTACAGGTACTGATTGTTGCCTGGATACCCTCTAACCGTCCTTCTCACCTTCATTCATTAACTAATACTTTGCCAGAAGAGGAACAAAGTAAATTTATAACAGGGCAAAAATAGAAGGTAAAATCAATCAGGGACTTTTAGCAGCTCGCACATGCTGGTAAAAATGTGTCTCCTTATAATTTCCCAAAAGAAAGACTCCAGCCGAAATGACTGGAGCTTTCTTCTGGAAGTTCACACCCTAATTTTATATTTCTTTTATGGATCTTTTAGGAACGCTTCATTCTTTTTATTTATCCTTCAGAGTGTCAGACCTCAATGTGTTCTTCACTTCGATATAAAGAACATGGTGCCGCACTGTTCAGATAAAATCCCATATTATTGTCATCTCCCATTGGTTCAAATCTGTATCGTTTCTATCAGACATTCATGATGTTTATCAGATTTATTATAATTAATTCCAACAAGCAGCACAGTTCCAGAATAATTTTTTAATCCTTTAATATAGTTTTTATCTTTTATCTGTCTGATAGAACCAGTGGCTGTTTTATCCCATTTCAATTCTATTATCATTGCCGGCTTTTCCGGATATTGAATCCGAGGTAAATAAACAAGATCTGCAAACCCTTTTCCAGATGGAAGCTCCCGATATATGGAATAATAGCGCCGGACGCTGTAATAAGCAATGGATATCACACAGCTCAATGAAATTTCATTGTTATAGTTGAGAATAGAAGTAAATTCTTCATGAATATTATCAATTATCCGAGCGACTTTTTCGTTATTGCATGCTAGAGTATTTTCTAAAAGTTCTTCAGATATAGAGATAGCATGGATGACTTCATGCCATCCACTTGCTTTTATCGCACGGGCAAATTCAGCACGTACCTCTTCATTAGGGATGAATACTTCCTGTAAATCCATGTCGTATGCCAGATACCCCAAATGGATCAGAAGTGTCAATGCATCATCTTTGCTGTGAAAAGTTGTCATATCATTTTGAAAAGTTCCGGTATCAATCAGACAGTGGCCTCCGCCAAGCATGGCGATCACGGTATCTTTCAACCCGTCAAAATTCATATCGATATATGTTTTTAAAGCTTCATAAGTTTCGGTCTGTGTCCAGTAACTGTCAAAAGCTTCATTTCTCATGGCATCTACTACGGATTTAGGACTGTATATATGTTCCGCTTTGCGAAATCTGTAGCCGTCATACCATCGTCTGGTTTCTTCAAAATCCATATTGTATTTTTGACAGAGATCCCTGACTTCCTCTTCTGTAAATCCGACATAAGATGCCAGATACTTCGGGTTTGTCATAGAAAATTCATCAAACATATTCAAAGCTGAATGTGTGCCATATTTTTTTATCGGAAGAATACCTGTCATATATGCAAGCTTAACATATACCTTATCTTTAAGAAGATCCCTCAAGAAATCCAGATACTTTGTCTGAGCATCAACATCTGATTTCTTTTCTCTGAAAACACAGTCCCATTCATCAATGATAAATACAAAACCCTTTCGATGTACGCTGTAGATTTTTTCCAATGCGCTGGTGAGATGGGGTTCACTTTCTAATCCTAGATCAGGATACCTCTCTGCCAGTTCCTGAATAACCCTGAATTCCAGATATTCCACCATATTCAAGGCACAATCTGAACGACTTAGAAAACTCTGGATATTAAAGAAAAGGACATCATATTTATTTATATTTTGTTCAAAAGAAGAATCTACTGCGATCTTTAATTTAGAAAATAGAGGATGAGAATCTACACTGCTGTCATAATATGCAGAAAGCATTTCGGCCGTTATGGACTTTCCAAATCTGCGCGGACGGCTAATGCAGATGAATTTCTGTTTTGTACCCAATACACGATTTGTGTAATGGATCATATTTGATTTGTCTACATAAATTTCAGAATTTAAAGATTCCGCAAAAGCATCATTCCCTGGATTTAAATAAACGCCCATAACTGCCTCCCTTTGTTTTGTTACTATCACTATATCATACTCTCATTTTTATTTCTATAAAAGAATTAGTCGAAATTTTACGCATGAATCTGTCAGTTGGCAGGTATATTTAAAACTTTCTTTTGGAAATATTATTTTATTTTTTAAGGAAATTGCCTTTATGAAAAATTTAGAATTATTTTATTTGAAAATTAGATGGTCAGACCCTTCGGGTCTCTTACCCTTTGCTGGACGCACGGTCAGACCCTTCGGGGTTTGCCATTAATGGAGTGGTTCAGCGGGCAGAAGTATTAAATCAAAAAGATTCCAATATTCAGTATCATGCAGCATGGAGTAATGAATGTATTGAATTCTGGTTTATGTTGCACTTCGCATATTATACATCAAATAACCATAGATCTGAGTATAAGAAGTTTTTGAATGAGAAATTTCAAGAACTGGGAATTGGAAAATATGAGAAAAACATGGAGGATATATTTGAAGTGTTGATGAATAGCGGAAATCCTAAGCTGGCAATTCGATACGCGAAGCGGATTATACAAAATGGAAAAGGAAAGACACCGGCAGAGATAGCACCCGGAACGAAGGTGTATGAGTTGGTAGAAGAATTGGCAAAGTATTTGCCAGAAGAGGAACAAAGTAAATTTATAACAAGGCAAAAATAGAAGGTAAAATCAATCAGGGACTTTTAGCAGCTCGTACATGCTGGTAAAAATGTGTCTCCTTATAATTTCCCAAAAGAAAGACTCCAGCCGAAATGACTGGAGCTTTCTTCTGGAAGTTCACACCCTAATTTTATATTTCTTTTATGGATCTTTTAGGAACGCTTCATTCTTTTTATTTATCCTTCAGAGTGTCAGACCCCAATGTTGTAAGGGGTAATCTTTCTGTATACAACAAAAATGGTCAGAAGATTGGTGATAGTAACACTACAATAGCTAATGCATATGTATTTGACTTTGATGGTGATGCAAAAACATTTGCTACTGAAAGACTAAACAATCTTAAAGTAATTGATAAAGACGGAAATGTAACTACTGTAGATTCTAAGGCAACCGCTGATGATTTTGAAATTAAGTATGCAGAAAATGTTACAGGTGTTCCGAATAAAAAGGCTGATGGAACTTATGAAGAGTACAATACAGCATATGTGTATGCTGTAGCTAAAGACGGTTCTGGTTATACCGGAAATCAGACTTTGACATTAGCTGATGGAAGTAAAATTAAAAATGTTGTTGCATCCTATGCTTTCAAAATCAAAAATGTTCAATTTGTAGAGAAGAATGTTTCAGTAAAAAATGGTACTTATGCTGGTGGTCTTGCTGTTAAACCAGATGTTTTAGTTCAGATCAAAGGTCAGACTCTTGTTGAAGGAAAAGATTATGAACTTAAATTCTATACTGGACAGTATGGAAAGACTTCATATAAAGAAATTTCTAATTGTACTGATGTTACAGATGGAAAAGCGTATGGTATCCTTGTTAATGGTAAAGGTGGATACACAGGTTCACTTGTTTATATCGATGCAGCTTGGGGAATTGACAAAAAAGATATCAAAGACTGTGATGTTAAAGTCATTGATGGTGTTACAACTGTTATGAACGGTTATATTCCTGTTCCTACTACCGAATATACATCTACTAAAAATAGTGATGGAACATACACTGTAGCAGCTAATAAAGACAGCAAAAACTATGTTGGTTCTAAGACAGTATCTGCTCAGGGTAAAGCCGAAGATGAGAAACCAGATGCTCCAATGATCAGCAGCGTTAAAGTTGTTGGCAATAAAGCAACTGTAATCCTTTCCGGCGAGTCAGAAGGTGCTTCAGGTTATGACTATGTAATCTCTACAGACCGTGACTGCATCACAAATAAAGATTACACTTCTGTAAACAAGAACCAGGTTAAGACTAACACTACATTTGAATATGTTGGTCAGAACACATACTATGCATATTGCCATGCTTGGAAACGTGATGAGAATGGTAAGAAAGTATTCAGCGACTGGTCTAATGCATATCCATTCGTTGTAAGCGCAATCACACCATCCCAGCCAGTAATCACAAGCGTTAAAGTAAGCGGTTCTACTGTAACTGTAACATATACAAAAGCATCCAATGCTGACGGATATGATGTAGTTCTTGGAACATCTACAAAGAAAGTTAACGGAGAAACACGTCCGGTAGAATACGGAAAACTCGTTAAGAAGAACATCAAAGGCAATGTTGTAACAGCAACATTCAAGAATGTGAAGAAAGGAACCTACTATGCAGGCCTCCACGCATTCAACAGAACTTCTGAAGATGGCAAGAAAGTATTCAGCCAGTGGTCAAACGTTAAAAAGGTAAATGTAAAATAATCCATTTGGGTAATTAAATACAGATTCCTAAAAAGGGGAGCCTCAGTCAATTAAGTCTGGGGCTCTTCTCATATGCACATAAAAAGGTCCAGACCGAATAGATAAGAATCTCTATCCAGCCTGGATCTTTTATTTCAACATATTTATTATTTATATCGTTGCCAAATAACTTTTACCAATATTCCTCCACATAACCGGCCGCATCTTCTTCTGATAATGAAAATACCTTCATTAAGTTTTTTACGGTAACATCTTTACTGGCGTTAAAACTTTTACAGGTACTGATTGTTGCCTGGATGCCTTCTAACCGTCCTTCGCGTCTTCCCTCAAGTCTTCCCTCATTCATTAATTCTTCCAATGCAGTACACATGTTAACCTGACCTCCCTTCCGTTCTGATTCTAAAGCATGGTCTATCAGTTTCTGCGACTGGGTGATCGCACCGATCACGATTCCCAGTTCGGATGTGATGTTTCTGTTTTTATATACCGTATTGATTCTTTGATAATCGCGTTCATAAATGGAACGGCTAATATCAAACACAGCATCAACTTCCGGATCTTGAAAATCACAGGTCTCACTTGCTCTCAGCTGAAGCAGGTTCATTTTATAATCCGACACCATTGGACGGACTCTTTCAGGAATCTCAAGCATATCTGCCAGACATAGCGGTCCATCCCATGGATCTTCTCCATAATAAACACAGAGACTGATCACTGGATGCAGCCGGTCTGTTTTCCTCATATTCGAGAGGAACTCATCTGAAGATTTAAAATGTCCATCCTTCTTGTTTTTAGCAGCGATCTCGTTATATTCTTTCAGATAAGAAAAAGCATCTCCTACCATATGCCGCAACGGCATCGCATAATGAATCTTTGCCTGGTTCTCCAGTCCCCAGAGGACAAAATCAATGCCATAGGCAGTTTTCTTTACAACATCCAATATTTTCTGGATAGTTTCTGCATGACCATTAAATTTAATCAGTGAAGAAACATCGGTGTCAACTTCTGTAAGGTCATTCGGCTTCAGCACTTGTTCCCCATCGAATAATGCCGCATTGAACAAGTCTGCAAAATGATGATTGTTTCTCCAGAAGTTCTTTAGTATGGTATCTGGCTTTATTTTGTTCCAGCGTTCGACACCTCCTGTTGTTTTGTTACTACCACTATATCACATATAGTGCTTTATTTCTATAAGAGAATTTGTCGAAAGGTGTCATTTGATTAATATATTCAAGGGTCCTTGCTTCAGCAAATATTTCAAAATTAAAAAGGGAAAAAGTCATTATAACTGCCCAAGAAGACCAAGGCAATCCAGTGACAAAGGAGCGAAGCTGGTTAATGACAAACTAAAAAATCTGCAACAGGGACAGTCTGATTTTATATTTCTTTTATAGATCTTTTGGAATTGCTTCATTCTTTTTATTTATCCTTCAGAGTGTCAGCCCCCCCCCAATGCTCCGTGCAAATAAGCTGGAGCGAAAATACAGCATCGGGACCATTCTGGCCTCTCTGTCTAAAGCCGAATGTAGTCTGATCCAGCAAAACTACTATCTGTTTGATTATTATGATGAGGTTCTAAAAGATATTGGAAAGAACATGGATATCGATTTCGAAAAACGTATCCGGACTCTGGGAGAAATAAAAAAATTTTGGCAAAGACCAAAAAAGCAGAAAAAACACCATGAAAATCTGACAAACCAGAAAACCCGCCAAGCCCTGTAGTTATTGGGTTTGACGGGTGTTTTTTGTCAATTTACCTGCAACAGTCAGGTTATACCAAGCTGTCCCTATATAATAGTAATTGTAATATCATCACTATATATAGATAAAACGCCACTATCATATCTTTTTTTATGATAAGTTGAACTATAATATCCGAATAATCCCTTTTCTTTATAATCAAAATTTGCATCTTCCCATATGATATCTACTTTAAGATAGCTATCATAGTCTCCTGCAATTACTGTAATCTCATCATTAAAAATAGCCTGTCCATTTTTTTAACAATAACTCTTTTATTAGTATTTTCAGAGTTATCTCTTCTGTACATACTAATTGCATTGGCACTTTTTGCACTTTCTTGAAATGATAATTTCTCACTCATAGTTTTTCTCCTGTAAACTTAAATACTTTTACAATTATCAATTAAATTTCATTTTGAAAAACTCCAGCCATTTCTGGCTGGAGCTTTTCTTTTTAGGAATCTGTATTTAATTACCCAAAGGGATTATTTGACAGTTACTTTTTTAGCATTTGACCACTGGCTAAATACTTTCTTGCCATCTTCAGAAGTTCTGTTGAATGCGTGGAGACCTGCATAGTAGGTTCCTTTCTTCACATTCTTGAATGTTGCTGTTACAACATTGCCTTTGATGTTCTTCTTAACCAGTTTGCCGTATTCTACCGGACGGTATTCTCCGTTTACTTTCTTAGCAGCGGATCCGAGAACTACATCATATCCGTCTGCATTATCTGCTTTTGTATAAGTTACAGTTACAGTAGAACCACTTGCTTTTACGCTTGTGATTACTGGCTGTGCAGGTGTGATTGCAGATACAACGAATGGGAATGCGTTGGACCAGTCACCAAATACCTTCTTACCGTCAGCACCGCGTTTCCAAGCGTGGCAGTATGCATAATAGGTTCCCTGCTGAACATATGTGAAGTCTGTTGTAGTCTTAACCTGGTTCTTGTTAACAGAAGCATAATTCTTGTTGTTGATGCAGTCACGGTCTTTAGAGATTACATAGTCATAACCTGTAGCGCCTTCTGCTTCACCGGAAAGGATTACAGTTGCTTTATTGCCAACAACTTTTACACTGCTGATCATTGGAGCATCCGGTTTTTCATCTTCTGCTTTGCCATCAGCCTTTACTGTCTTAGAACCTGTATAGTTCTTAGATTTGCTTTCAGCGGTTACAGTATATGTACCATCATTGTTGTTTTTAGCTGTGTACTCTGTAGCCGGAACTGGAAGATATCCATTAAGAACTGTTACAATACCATCTTTAACAGTTACTGTACAATCGTTAAGATTCTTCTTATTAACACCCCAATATAAACCATTAGATGCACTGGAAACTACTTTAGAGTCTTCATATCCATTGATACCAACAATTTCAACACCGTAAATATTTCCTACTGTAACATCTGTTGGAGTAACTTCTTTACCATCTTTAGTTAATTTAATGGTATAATCTTTACCTTCTACTAAAGTGCTTCCTCCAATCTGAATCAGTACTTCAGGTTTTACTGGAAGTCCACCGGCATATGTTGCATTCTTCAGGCTAACATTCTTATCAACAAATTCTACACTCTTGATTCGAACAAGCGCTTTTGCAACAACACCCTTGATAACGGTTCCATCTGCAGTCACAATGTCATTTGAGCCATCACCGGAGAAACCAACACCGTCTTTAGCAACAGCGTATACATATCCATAATTAATGCCTTTTTCAGAAGACTTTTTACCGGAAATATTGTCTACATATTTAATCTCGAAGTCAGATACTTTTGCAGTTGTCTTCTTTGTATCAATTGTTAATACTGTCTTTGCATAGGTATGAGCATTTCCGTTATAGTTAAATTCATAGCTTGCTGGATCAATTTTGAATCCCTGATTATTGTAAATATCAAAATGACCAGTTACTTTCTCTTTAACAATATTGAATTCAGCAGTAATATTAGATCCTGTGAAGTTCTTATTGCCGTCAACAGGTTTTAATACTACAGTACCTTTTCCAGCTTCCTTATTTTCACCATAGGATACAATTTCAAACTGGTCAGTTACATCATTTCCATTTAAAGTAGCTTTAAATGTACGTGGTCTCACCTGCTTGCCAGTATAATCCTGATCATCAATGGATACTTTTACATCAGCTGTATTTGCAGCTGTAATTGTAAATGTTCCATTTGCAGTTCCTGCATATCCAGTCTTAGTATTCTCATTATAAAGACCTTTTACAGTAATTTTACCAGTACCAACATTTACAGCATCTGTTATAGAAACTTCTTCATACTCTGCTTTAGAATCGTCTTTCAGCTCACCTTTTTTGTAGAGTACGATAGAACCATCAACTACAGAATAAGTTGGTGTGATTTTACCACCAGTATATGTGTATGAAGATGGGCTTACAACTACCATAGCGTCTGTCAGTTTTCTGGCAACAATCTTTGTGTTGTTAGCAAAGTTCTTTAATGTAACAGTTTTTCCATCAACTGTATTCAGGATATAGTTTTTGTTTGTGATTGTTACAGTTGGAACAATTTCATTGCCAACAACGTTTCCATCAGTTGGAGTTTTCCAAGCATAATCTACAGTATAATCATTGGCTGTCAGAGTTTTTTCAACTTTTTTGCCGCTTTCATCTTTGGCAACAACAGTCAGACCTACTTTATAATCTGCTGCAGTTTTATTAGCTTTATTGATAGAAATATCTTTAGGAACAGAAACGTAAGTTGTTTTTACCTCTAATGGTTTGATTGTAAACGGAATAGCTGCTGTCTGATCTTTATAAGTTCCGCTTGTAATCTTAATATTTGCATACGCAGTTGGTACAGGTACTAATTTTCCGTTGTTAGAACCATACTGAGTAGTTGCATCTGTATTGTTTGAATATCCAGTAATCTCATAAGCTGCGGAATCCAGAAGTTCTGTCTTTGTAGCACCATCAGTTCCGATATAAGTAATAGACAATTTTCCTAAATCGGATTTAGAAGGCTGAATTGCATTTCCTGTATAAGATGTTTCGTATGTTTTATCAGCAGTTACAGATTTCAGAGTTGCACTTGTTGCAATAACATTAAAGGTCTGCTCATTCTTGCACTTACTATCATCTTTGGCTCTTACAGTTACTGTATAAGTGCTTCCGTTTGTAAGTACATCATTTTCACCTACAGCACTACCATCAGCTTTTTTAACAATTACTACGTAGTTGCCTTTAAGATCTAAGGAACCACCTTCAACAGCAGTAAATGATAAATAATTATCTAAGGTTGCTGGAGTAGCAGTTACCGGAACATATCCACTGGCTGTATTAACAGTAATCTTTGTTCCACTTGTAGAAAGATCACGTTTTGTAATCTCTACTGTATTGGTTGTGGTAAGAGTTTTTCCGTCAAATGATTTAAAATTGGAAAGTTTACTTCCATCAAGTGTTACGGAAACAGCATTATTGCCAACTTTGCTTCCATCTACTGTAGCAGATTTGAATGCGCCGGACAAATCAGCTCCACCAAGTTTTCCATCATCACCATTATTGCCTGATTTTGATTCTTTTACAGTGATCTTATCTTTTGGAAGGTAAATTGTTTTACCAGTATACTGATAGCTTGTTCCTTTTGTAACATCAGCAACGATGTCGCCAGAAGCATAAGTCTTAGGATCAATTGTTATAGTTTTTGAAATACTTCCTTTATATGGTGAACCAGCCACCTTATCTGCTGATGCTGTAACAGTTACTTCTGCATATGCTGCTGTAGCACTTGTTGATGTAAGTGCATAATTGCTTGCATCAATAGTAGCTGCTCCTTTTTTCAGAATGACTTTTGAAGTATCAACTGACTGAGAAAATCCTTTGTATGTAAGTGTTCCAATACCATCAAATGATGCAACGTCTTTCAGATCCTGTTTTTCAACTGTAACAGTGATTCCTGTATTGATATCATATAATGTCTGGTTGTCTACACTGAGGTCATATACATAAAGTGTAAGTGTTTTTCCAGCCAGACTAGAAGTAGCAGTAAGATTCATATCTGCAACTTTTGTTGCATTACCTGCCAGTTCTTTACCGCTATTATCTTTTTCTACAATACCATCACTGTTAACCCAACGATATTTCCAAGATGCGGCAGCAGAGCCATCTTTATTAACAGAACCTGTGATTTCTACTTTTGAAGCATCATCCCATACAATACTAGATTTGCTAGCAGTTAAGTCAAGAGACATATTACCTTCGTTTATAATTGTAGATGCAGGAGCAGTTTCTGTAGCGTCCTCTACAACAGGTGCTTCTGTTTCGTCTGCAAATTCTGCAGGAGCTTCAGTAGCTACAGCAACATCTGTTCCATCGCTGAACTCAGCAGCCCATACCGGCACATTAGAAGTAGCAAGCATTGCA
>ENA-OPWX01000955-OPWX01000955.1-human-gut-metagenome-genome-assembly--contig:-NODE-955-length-22977-cov-3.898744_pt1 | contig 22977 bp, 23 predicted proteins | sample MGYA00241514_ERZ502020 | MGnify/ENA primary metagenome ERZ502020 (study PRJEB25962, sample SAMEA2042105) | human gut metagenome | biome: human gut; feature: human-associated habitat; material: faeces... | reverse complement strand
CAGGAAACGCCCGGGGCCGAAAATGCCAACCTCAACAACATCAAATTCCTTCCCTGTTGCCATCATTTTGACTCTGCTGCCCTTACGAATCGAGCCGTCAAACACACGCATCAGAACGATAACGCCGCGGTACTGGTCATATACAGAGTCGAACACCAATGCCTTCAGCGGTGCATTGACATCCCCCGCGGGCGCGGGAATATCTGTAATAATGCGTTCCAGAACCTCCTCGATATTGATGCCGTTTTTCGCAGAAATTTCAGGGGCATCCTCCGCAGGAATCCCGATGATATCCTCAATTTCCTGCTTTGCCCATTTCGGGTTTGCGCTGGGCAGGTCAATTTTATTGATAACCGGAAGAATTTCCAGATTATTATCCAACGCCAGATAAACATTTGCCAGTGTCTGCGCTTCAATACCCTGCGCCGCATCCACAATCAGCACCGCACCCTCGCACGCCGCAAGGGAACGGGATACCTCATAGTTGAAATCGACATGTCCGGGTGTATCAATCAGGTTAAACTGATATTCCTCCCCATCCTGCGCGCGGTAAATCAGACGAACCGCCTGCGATTTGATGGTGATTCCTCTTTCACGCTCCAGATCCATGTTATCCAAAACCTGCTCCTGCATTTCTCTATCTGTTAAAAGACCTGTTTTCTGAATCAGTCTGTCTGCCAATGTGGATTTGCCGTGGTCAATATGCGCCACAATGCAAAAATTCCGAATGTGTTTCTGTTTGTCCTGAGACATACGCTTCCTCCTTGCACAAAATTTGTTCTATCCATAATATCTTATTTTACCACAGTCTCCGGGAGGAAGTCAAAAGAATCACATCTTTTCTTTTCATTCAGACCGCCGCCGCTTACTCCAATTCTTCCAACGCCTCGCGTACTCTTTCGTATTCCCTTCTTACGGCATCATAATACTGCCCTGTTTCCGCAGGAAGCGCCTCCTTGCCGCGCAGCAGCTCCGTCATCGCGGAACAAACCTCCGCCAGAGCAGAAAGGCTTAGGTTCAGTGCCATTCCCTTCAGCGTATGCACCGCACGAAATGCCTGCTCCACCTCGGATTTTTCCACTGCCTCTGCCAGAAGCGTCATGCTGTTGTCACCCGGCAGCATTTTCAGGAATTTCCGAATCAGCACATCACTTTGCAGGCGATTGATTGCATCTGTATAGTCTCCATCAACCTTCTGATAAAATTCATTTACCGTCATAAATACCCCTCCTTAAAAAATCACCGCGCGATTCTTTTCTTTCTTCGCCTCATATAAGGCGGCATCTGCCTTCTGAATCAAATCCGAAATCCGCCCCGAAGCATACGCACCTCCAATACTGATGGTCAGCTTCAGCTCCGGATACTGCGCCACCTCAATCTTACGCACCGCTCGGCAGAGCTCCTCCAGCTTTCGTTCCAGAATCTGCTCCGGCATATTATCAAACAGCAGGAAAAACTCATCTCCACCGTAGCGAATCAGTGCATCGTTGCTGCGCAGCATGGAACGAATTGTTTGCGCCACATAATACAATGCCGCATCCCCCGCGGTATGCCCGAAGCGATCATTGATTTTCTTGAAATTATCAATATCAATCATCGCCAGCGCATATTCTCCGCTCAGGTTACGCACCCGTTCATCGTAATACCGGCGATTATATACTCTTGTTGCAGAATCCACATAAACCTGCCTGTTCCGCACAAGCAGCTGATTCAGAACGTGCTCGCTTTCTATGCCGTTGATATCCTCCTAGCGAATCGGGTTCACACATTCCAGAGAATAGGACATTCCGTCTATCTCGATTGGCATTGCAAATACATAATAGACATCATTGCCAATCGGCTCCACCTTCGTCTGTATCTTCCCCATACGGATGGCATCCTGCGAAATGCAGCGCTCACAGCGGCGCGATTTCCCCCAAAGGGCAAAGCAATCCTCATTCTTCTGCACAGAATGACTCTCCTTTGTTGTAGAAACCTGCATACAGATTTCAGGGTCCACCAGCCGAACCGTTTCAAACATCGTCCGATATCCCTGCAGCACAGGGCCAACCTGCTTCTCCGCAATCCGAATCACACTTTCTCCACTCGCCAGAATGGGCAACAGCACCTGCTTCTGCAAAGCAGGCTTCGCTGCTTCGGCATCATACATCTGTATTCTCTTATAGTTTTCATCAATATCTACAATTTTTCCGAGCAGAGAGCTATAATGTCCCTCGCTGTCCTTCTTGCCCGAAACCAGAATGGCAGTCTGACATTGACTCGGCTTTCCGTTTAGCGTAATCTGTGCCATAAACTCCATCTGTGTCCGGTCAGTCGGCAGCTCCTGTAATTTCTCGGTAAGCAGCGCAAGCGTCTTTTTCCCGAAAACGGAAAGAAAGGCTTCGTTTTCCATCGGATCGACAATCACATCCGGCAGTCCCGTCTGCTCTACTGCACCCTTGGAAAGATGCAGAGAAGAAGGCTGTGCCGTATATTCAAACCACAGCTCTCCGCTGAGATTTGCGAAAAATTCTGCTTTTGTGTTTGCCTCCTCCAGCTGCTTTGTCATGCGCGCCGCAATGACATCCTGTCCACTGTAAAGCTCCTCCACCGTTTCATATACCTGCTCCGCACTCTGTCCCACAGGCTTTTTCTCCACGCCATGCCGCAGTGTCTCCGAAAGCTCATCCATACATTCAAGCAGGAGCGGATTCAGACTGCCACATTCGCCGTTATGCATCATAGCAAGTGCCGTATCATGCGAAAAGGCTTCTTTATAGCTGCGCTCATTCGTCAGCGCATCATAAGCATCCGCAACGGAAACCACCTGTGCCGCAATGGGAATATTATCCCCTGCCAGCCCGTCCGGATAGCCCTTGCCATCCCAACGCTCATGGTGCCAGCGACAGATCATCGTGGCGTATTTCACCAGTTTTTCATTCTGATACACAGACATTCCCGAAATAATCTCCGCACCAATCACCGTATGCCGTTTCACAATGGCAAATTCCTCTGCGGTCAGCTTGCCGGGCTTTGTCAGAATTTCCTCCGGAATCAGCAGCTTCCCGATATCATGCAGGCTTGCCGCCATGCAAATCACATCTATATCATCCGGATTCAGCGCATAGCGGTTCGTCCGCTTCATCAGACAGTGCAGCAAAAGCCCCGTCACACGGCTTACGCCGGACATGTGCATCCCCTTTTCTCCGCAGCGCAGCCCCAAGGCATAGCCCAGAATTGATATCATAACCTCATTGCTTTTTTCTCTGCGGAAAAACCAATCCGCAACCACATCCATCAGCTGATGCTTTTTGGTATGCAGCAGGATTGTATTGATGATACGACGGCGAACGATGCCGGGTACAAAGGGACGGCTGATATAGTCCGATGCACCCAGTTCAAATGCACGGTCGATGTAGGTATTACTGGTTTCCGCGGAAATCATGATGGTGGGGATATCCTCAATCCAATGTCTGCGGTTCATTTCCTCCAGAACCTCAAATCCGTCCATCTCAGGCATCACAATATCCAGCAGCAATGCGGAAATCTGCGTGCCATAGCTCTGCAACGCAATGATGACTTCCTGCCCATTTGTTGCTTCAATAACTTCAAATTCCTGATCCAGTACATTTGCAAGAATTGCGCGGTTCATTTCAGAATCGTCTGCAATCAGCAGCTTTCTTCGTCTCATAAGGCGATCCTCTCCTGTCGTTCTGTCTTTTGTATCTCAAGCTCTGCCGCGAATTCTGCCTGACGCTGTAAAGCCTCACATCGTTTTTTCCGATCCTGCAACAGCAATCTCTCGGAAGCATGTGCATCCTTCATTTTCGCTTCGTCCTCTCTGCCCTTGAGGTATTCAAAATTCCCCAAAAAGCTACATTTAATGTGAATATTATAGCACATCTGTATCTTATTGCCAACGAAAAACAGGAACATCAAGGCTGATTCTGCTTTGCTGCTCCTGTTTGTGTTTCTTCTATATAAAGTTATCAGCTGTTATTCTGCATCAAAGGCGTGCGCCGTTACGAAGGTTGCGCCCCCATTGTCAATATAGGTCGTTTCTACCTCGCATTTCTGCTTCAGCTCCTGCATATCGAAATAGCGGGAAACCGTCTGCTTCTCTGCCTTGTAGCTGTTTTTATCCATATCTAATGCCATCTGCTTTGCATCCGCATCGGAAAGCTTCTGTGTGCCTGCCTTTGTGATATCAAAATCGGGATTCTTTTCCCCAATAAAGGTAATCAGCGCCGCTTTTTTATTGATACAGAGAACCCGATAGCCGAAATTCTTTGTCATAACGCCATTTACATTCAGACGCATATCCAGTGTGATGAGATTAGGCGTATTGCTGCCCTCCTCCGATTCTGTGATAATAAAATCAGCTGCCTTGAAGTCCTTGTCTACATTCTTCTGCATATAGGCCTCCAATGCTGCATAATCCTTTGTGCCGGGGATATAAGGCACATCCTCCTCAATCACCTTCTGCTTCGCCCCTTCAACCAGAAAATCCTTTACGGATATGCTGACTCCCTCGTCATTCTGCTCGCCTGTGGAAAGCTGAATCCGATTCTTTTCACTGTCCCATCCACAGGTGAAGTCCATAATCTCGACCAAATCGCGCAGCTTAAAATAATTATAACCGTCAATATTCAGGCAATTCATGTTTTCGTATTCCGTTGCGCCAACGAGAATGGTCTGCTTGCTTTGCTTTACGGCTTTTGCCTGCTTTGCCGCACTCAGATGCTGCAAATCCTGCGCAGCACTTTCCTTTGTCAGAGAAGCCTGCTTTTTCGCTTCGTTCCAATCGACACGATAGCCGAGGATTTTCCCCAAATCGCGCAGCATAAAATAATTATTATCCTGATACAGATACGCAGGGACAGCCTCCACCGTCTGCACGCCCTCTCCTGACTGCACGGAAAGCGTGTTTTTGGACGGCGTAACCGCAAGCCCTGCCGCAAGGGCACTTTGTGTAAAAATAAGCGTTCCTGCCAATGCCCCAACCACAACAAAATTTTTCTTCATCTGTCATACCTCCTTACGCAATACATTTTCCCTTTACTTGCCCGAACTTCCCTTCGGATAGCTTCATCTTATCAGACATCTTAACAAATTACATCTGATTTGCGTAAAATTTATAAAATTTTAAGAAATAACCGCAGCATGTATTTTTCTCTGTCGAGGCAGAGAAAAAGTGCCCACCTTTTCCACCAGACACTTTCTGGTTTTTGCAAAATACAGAAAATTCAGGTAAAATAGGAAAAAACATAATCAGAAAGGTGTTTGATATTCATGATACATGTACTTTTTATTTGCCACGGCAACATCTGCCGTTCCCCCATGGCGGAATATCTTTTCCGCGACATGGTAGAAAAACGCGGACTTTCCGCTCAATTCCATATTGCATCCGCCGCAACGAGTCGCGAGGAAATCGGCAACGGAGTCTATCCCCCGGCAAAACGCAAGTTGGCATCTGTCGGCATTTCCTGCAATATGCACCACGCAAGGCAGGTAACGAAGGAGGATTATACCGCCTATGACTATCTTCTGGTTGCGGAGCGGTACAACATTCCCAATTTAATGCGGCAAATCAAGGAGGACCCCGACCATAAGGTTTATCGTCTGTTGGATTTCAGCAGTCGCCCCAGAGATATTGCCGACCCTTGGTATACCGGTGATTTTGATATCACATATCATGACATTATAGAGGGTCTGGAGGGCTTTCTGGCATATCTGCAAAAAGAAGGCAAGCTATAACAAGAAAGACGATAAGATTTTCACATCCTATCGTCTTTTTTTCTTATTCCTTCCCATCAAACCGAATGACGGTTCCATATTTTATATTTCTTTCCCGAAGCTTCCGATCAATTTCCTGCTTCAATTCCTCATTCGGGCGCTTCGCTTCATAAGGCACCATCAGGTCGAACACCAGATTTTTCTGCTCCTTGCCGCCGACGATGCGGAAGCAGTGCATCGTCACCGCAGGGTCAATTTCATGGATAATCTCCTGTGTCACCTGCCGCATTTCATTCCATTCCGCATCATTCACCAAAATGGGATCATAATGAATCACCAAATGGACATTCAACTCCCGCAAAGCTCTGCTTTCTAACTCATCAATGATGTCGTGCCCCTCCAGAGAGTACAAATCCGCATTGACCTCTGCATGAATCGAAGCAAAGCATTTCCCCGGGCCATAATCATGAATCAGCAAATCATGCACACCCAGAATTTCGTCCGGTGCTGTCACCAGTTCCTTGATTTTCTCAATTAAATCCGGCTGCGCCTGTTCCCCAAGCAGCGGAGAAATCGTTTCTTTTACGATATTCACACCCGAATGGAGAATAAACACCGCAACCAGCAGACCAATGTAACCGTCAATCTTAATGCGGAACAGAAATCCAACGAAACACCCCAGAAGAACCGCCGCCGTTGTAATTACGTCATTGCGACTATCCACCGCGGTTGCCTCCAGGGTAAGAGAGTGAATCCGTTTCCCCAGGCTACCGAAAAAGAAGGACATCCACAGCTTTACCAAAATAGAGCCGACCAGAATAACAACTGTCAGCACAGAGAAATCTACTGCCTCCGGATGTATGATCTTTTCCACGGAGGATTTCACCAGCTCCACGCCGATAACCAGAATCAGCACTGCCACCATCAGCCCCGAAAGATATTCATATCTGGCGTGTCCATAGGGATGGTCTGCGTCCGCAGGCTGCTGTGCCAGACGAAAGCCAAGGAGCGTCACCACAGAGGAGGATGCATCCGAAAGGTTATTCACCGCATCGGCAACAATCGCAACCGAGCCGGACAGAAGCCCTGCCACAAGCTTGCCGAAAAACAGAAGCCCATTGCAGAAAATGCCGACCACGCCTGCCAGCTTGCCTACATCAGTACGCACCTGCGTATTCTCCGCATCCGTATAATTTTTTACAAAAAGCCTTAACAAAAGCCCTGTCATACCCACTTCCCCCAATTTTTTCATCTTCTTTTTTCATCAGGTTATCGTATTATCATATCACTTTGAAAAGCGAATTACAACCACAAACCACCGCAACTCTGCACAAAAAAAGCCCCCTATTCCTTTTTCGGAACAGGGGAACTGTTTGATTGCTTTTCTCTTAATCTTCTTTAAAGAAGTCCTTCATTTTTTTGGAAAAGGATTTTTTCTCCTCCTTAGGAGCCTCTGCTTCTGTCGCTGCCTTAGGCGCATCCCCATAGAACTGACGCAACAAATCCTTCTGTCTTTCGCTCATATCTGTAGGGATTTTTACCTTCAGCGTTACAATCTGATTCCCTCTTACCTTAGGATTTCTCAGATTCGGCACACCCACGCCACGCAGGGTTACGACTGTATCGGGCTGTGTACCGGGTCTGACGGTATATTTCTCCTCACCATCAATGGTCTTAATCGTGATTTCACCGCCCAGTGCCGCCTGCACGAAGGTAATGGGTACATCACAATAAATATCATAGCCCTTACGCACAAATACACGGTTCGGCTGTACATAAACCGTTACGAGCAAATCGCCGTAGCCGCCGCCGTTTTCACCGATTTCGCCCTTGCCCGCCAGACGAATGGTCTGCCCGTTATCAATACCCTTTGGTACGTTAACCTCGTATTTCTTTGTTTTACGCACCTTGCCGCTGCCATGGCAGGTATTGCAGGGGTCCTTCACAACCTTACCCGTACCGCCGCACTTCGAGCAGGTTCTTACGGAGGTTACAGAGCCAAACATGGACTGCTGCATCACTCTCTCCTGCCCTGTCCCATGACAGGTCGGGCAGCTTTCGGGATGACTGCCTGCCTTCGCGCCTGTGCCATGGCAGGTTTCACATTCATCATAAATCGCAATGGAAATTTCTTTTTTGCAGCCAAAAACTGCCTCCTCAAAGGTCAGCTGGATGCTTACGTTTACATCCTTCCCGCGTCTTGGGCCGTTTCTTTTCGCTCCGCCGCCGCCAAAGCCGCCGAAGCCGAACATACTGCCGAAGATATCGCCCAAATCGCCCATATCAAAGCCTTGGCCGCTATAGAAGCCGCCACCGCCGCCCATGCCGCCCTGTTCAAAGGCCGCATGACCGAACTGGTCATACTGCGCACGCTTCTGGCTGTCACTCAGAACCTCATACGCTTCGTTGACTTCCTTGAATTTTTCTTCTGCATCTTTATCCCCGGGATTCTGGTCAGGATGGTATTTTACTGCCATCTTACGGTAAGCCTTTTTCAGCTCCGCATCTGTGGCATCCTTCTTTACGCCCAGTACCTCATAATAATCTCTTTTATTTGCCAACTCACTCACCACCTTGCCGGGGATCTTCCCCTATGCTATCTTAACAGCAAAGCAGGATGCCCTGCCCTGTCGGTAGGCACCCTTGCTTTTTGTTTATTTCTGTCAATTAGATTTCTTTCCCGTCACCGTCTACCACATCGGAGTCGCCGCCCTGTGCAGCTTCGCCCTGTGCAGCCTGTGCCTGCTGATACAGCTTTTCGGAAAGCTTGTAGAATTCCTGCTTCAGGCTTTCTGTTGCAGCCTTTACATTTTCTGTATCTGTATCTGTCATTGTTTCGGGTGCCAAATCCTTTACCATATCTTTCAGCTTTGTCAGCTCTGCTTCTACTGTGGATTTATCAGCACCGTCCAGCTTATCGCCCAACTCTTCGATTGCCTTTTCTGTCTGGAAAATCAGAGAGTCTGCTTCGTTTTTCGCATCGATTGCTTCTTTTCTCTTTCTGTCGGCTTCTGCGAACTGCTCTGCCTCTTTGACAGCCTTATCAATTTCATCCTCACTCAGGTTAGAGCCTGCTGTGATTGTGATTTTCTGTTCCTTGCCTGTACCCAAATCCTTAGCAGATACGTTTACAATACCGTTTGCATCGATATCGAAGGTTACTTCAATCTGAGGCACACCTCTTCTTGCGGGAGCGATACCGTCCAGCTTGAACTGACCCAGTGTCTTGTTATCCTTTGCCAGAGGTCTTTCCCCCTGTACAACATGGATATCAACAGCTGTCTGGTTATCCTCTGCGGTAGAGAAGATCTGTTTTTTATTTGTGGGGATGGTTGTGTTTCTGTCAATCAGCTTTGTTGCAACGCCGCCCAGAGTTTCAATACCCAGAGACAGAGGCGTTACATCCAGCAGCAGGATAGAGCCTGCGCCCTCATCGCCTGCCATCTTACCACCCTGAATTGCTGCACCGACTGCAACACATTCATCGGGGTTAATACCCTTGAAGGGCTCCTTGCCTGTGTATTTCTTTACTGCATCCTGTACGGCGGGGATTCTTGTGGAACCGCCAACCAGCAGAACTTTATCGATTTCGCCTGTGGACAGACCTGCATCAGCCAGTGCCTGTTTTACGGGACCCATGGTGCTTTCTACCAGGTCATGTGTCAGTTCGTCAAATTTTGCTCTTGTCAGTGTGATATCCAGATGCTTCGGGCCATCCTGATTCATTGTGATGAAAGGCAGGTTGATGTTTGTGGAGGTTACTGTGGACAGCTCCTTTTTCGCCTTTTCTGCTGCTTCTTTCAGTCTCTGCATTGCCATTTTATCCTTAGATAAATCCATGCCTTCTGCTTTCTTGAATTCATCTACCAGGAAGTTAATCACTCTCTGGTCGAAATCATCGCCGCCCAGATGTGTGTTACCGTTTGTAGCCAGAACCTCGATAACACCGTCACCGATTTCGATGATGGAAACGTCGAAGGTACCGCCGCCCAGGTCATAAACCATGATTTTCTGTTCGTTTTCGTTATCCAGACCGTATGCCAGTGCTGCGGATGTGGGTTCGTTGATGATACGCTTTACATCCAGACCTGCAATTTTGCCGGCATCCTTTGTTGCCTGTCTCTGAGAGTCATTGAAGTAAGCAGGAACAGTGATAACTGCCTCTGTTACGGTTTCGCCCAGATAAGCCTCTGCGTCTGCTTTCAGCTTCTGCAGAATCATAGCAGAGATTTCCTGAGGAGAATATGCCTTACCTTCAATGTTTACCTTATAATTTTCACCCATGTGACTCTTGATGGAAGAAATAGTGTTGTCAGGGTTTGTAATTGCCTGACGTTTTGCTGTTTCACCAATCAGTCTTTCGCCGTTTTTTGCAAAGCCGACAACAGAGGGTGTCGTTCTTGCACCGTCGCTGTTTACGATAACAACAGGCTGACCGCCTTCCATTACTGCTACACAAGAGTTTGTTGTACCTAAGTCAATACCAATAATTTTTCCCATAATCAATTCCTCCTAAAAGAACATTGTTCGTTTTTATTTTGTACTCAGTTTGCCACCTTAACCATACTGTGGCGAATCACCTTATCTTTATACTTATAGCCCTTCAGCATTTCCAGAATGACTTCGTTTTCACCATAGCTTTCGTCATCCTCATGCGCAACTGCCGCGTGCAGGTTGGGGTCGAATTTCTCGCCCAGTGCCTTGATTTCCTCCACGCCCATACTGTGCAGGATTTCCCGGAACTGCACCAGAGTCATTTTCACGCCCTTGAAGAAAGCATCGTCCGCATCGACCTTTCCTTCCTGTACCGCAACGGCACGTTCCAGATTGTCGATAACTGTCAGAAGCTTTTCAATGGTACTTCTTACGCCGTCATCATACATCACGGCTTTTTCTTTTATTGTACGCTTGCGGAAGTTATCAAATTCCGCCAGTGTTCTTTGATATTTGTCCAGATTATCCGCAGCCTGCTGTTCCAGCTTCGCGATTTTTTCTGCCGTTTCATCCACAGCATCCGGAATCTCTTCCGCCTGAACTGCCTCAGCTTCCGTAGCTTCTGCTGCTTCTGCCGTCGTCTGCTGTTCCTCCAGAGCTTCGTCTTTTTTCATTTCTTCCACGTTGTTCCCTCATTTCTAAGTATTTTTATGGTTCCCATCGGATAGATTCCGCAATACTTTTTCAATGCTCTGCACCATTCCATTCAATACGGAAATAACCTGTGAATAATCCATTCGGGTTGGGCCGACAATGCCAATGGTACCTCTTGTATTATCCCCCATTTTATACGTCGCTGTGATTACACTGCAATCCTGCATGCCCTGCACGCTGTTCTCACTGCCGATCATAATCTGGATATCATTGCCGGAGCTTTCCTTCAGCATCGTTACCAGCTGATCCTTTTCCTCCAAGGTCTGAATCAGAGATTTTGCTTTCTGGATATCCGAAAATTCGGGGAACGCCAGCATATTCTTGGCACCGCTCATGTGAACCTGTACCTTTTCCGCCGACCGCATCGTAATTTCAATTGCTTTGAGAATCGGCTGCAATAATTCCTGATACTCCTTCAGCTCTGCCTGCAGCTTGCTGACCACCACGCCATCGATTTCATTCAGCGCGCAGCCCTGCAGCACATTGTTCAAGCAACAGCCCATATAGAAGATTTTTTCCTCCGTTGGTGCGCTGTCCATCTTGATGACATGGTTCTTAATGAAGTTGTCACCCGTTGCGATGATAAGCAACACGGAGCTGCTGTCAAACGGAAGCAGGCGAATCTGTTTGATTCTCGTTCTCTGCCCGACAGGCTCCGAAACAAAGGTCGTGTAATTTGTCAGCAGGGACAAAGCCTTTGCGGATTCCTCCATCAGATAGTCAATCTGATTGATATCTCGCGCGACCACGCTTTGCAGATATTTCTTTTCCTCCGGCTTCAGCTCCTTCTGCTGCATCAGATGGTCTACATAGAGCCTGTAGCCCATATCGGAAGGAATTCTGCCGCTGGATGCGTGCGGCTGTAAAATCAGCCCCATTTCCTCCAGATCGCTCATTTCATTCCGAATCGTTGCAGAGCTGATACCTAAGTTATATTTCTTTGCAATGGTTCTGGAACCGACGGGCTCCGCCGTTTCAATGTAATCATTGATAATGGCCTGCAAAATCTGTATCTTTCTGTCACTTAATGCCATACCGTCGCCTCCTTTTTCTTTTATTAGCACTCGTTTAACTTGAGTGCTAACTTCTGTATATAAAGATAGCACTAGCCACCGAAGATGTCAAGTGCTAATCTGAAATTTTTTATGATTTTTGAAAATGTTTACAATTCATTCATATTCTTTCATAAAAGGAACCGCTCAAACACCGCATTGCTCACATCAATCCCCCTTCTGCTCAGCCGCACACCGCTTTCGTCGCGCAAAAGCAGCCCCAGCTCTGCCAGCTCCTGTAATTCCTTCCCATAAACGGTGTCCATTTCCTTCCCGAATCGCTGTCGGAATCGCACAAACGAAACGCCCTCCGTCAGCCGCAGCCCCAGAAACATAAATTCCGCCAATGCATCCGTTTCTGTAATCAACTCTGTATCCTCTCTTAATAAGGAAGTATCTCCTTTCGCAGAAATATATTTTTGCAAATCATAGCTGTTGTGAAAGCGCTTTCCATCCATATAAGAATGTGCGCCCAAGCCCATCCCAAGGTATTCCTCCGCCTGCCAGTAAATGCGATTGTGGCGGCTCTGTCTGCCCACCTTTGCGAAATTGGAAATTTCATACTGTCCATACCCCCACTCCGCAAGGGTGTCCACTGTCCAGTGGTACATTTCTCTGTCCATCTCCTCCGATACCAATTCCAGCTTTCCGGTGCGGTAGCTTTCATAAAACGGCGTACCTTCCTCTATAATCAGGCTGTAAGCGGAAATATGCTCCGGCTTCAATGCCGCAATCTGCCGCACTGTTTCCTGCCATTGTGCCATGCTTTGCCCCGGCAATGCAAACATCAAATCTACATTCACATTCTCAAAGCCTGCCTGCCGCACCGCATGATAATTTTCCAGAAATTCCTCTATCGTGTGGATTCTGCCCAGCCTGTGCAGAATGGAATTTTGCCATGCCTGCACGCCCATGCTCAGGCGGTTAAAGCCCATTTTCTTCAACGCCGCCGCCATTTCATAGCTCAGCGTTCCCGGGTTCGCCTCTGTCGTCAGCTCTGCATCTGCCGTAACCCGAAAGCTTTCCCTAATCGCCTGCATCAGCTGTGCCAGCATAGGAATTTCCAGTGCTGTTGGCGTTCCGCCGCCAAAAAATACCGAAACAACCTCGCGATTTTCATACCGCTTGCCCTGCGCTCGGACTTCTGCCGTCAGCGCATCTACATACATCTGCATCTGCCCTTCCCTTCCTGCCCACGAGGGAAAATCACAGTAAAGGCACTTTTGTCTGCAAAAAGGGATATGAATATATAAACCGATGGATTCCATGCGTTTTCTCCTCCTCTCATTCTTCAAATGATATCATGCGCGCCGCGCTTTTTCAATCAAAGAACACTTCTCTGTATACAGACGTTGCATTTTCTTCCTTCTTCTGCTATACTGTTTAAGATAACCTTTGGAGATGTACCCAAGTGGCTGAAGGGACTGGTCTCGAAAACAACTGCTCCTTTTGGCACTCTCTTATATGAAAACCATTGATTTTACTGGGTTTTTAGGGTATGATTAACTTAATATTTTTTGCTGTTCTCTCCCTCAGTTCTCTCCTTTTTCCGAGGTTCTGATGTTGAGATTCTTCTTTGGAGATGTACCCAAGTGGCTGAAGGGACTGGTCTCGAAAACCGGCAGACGGGCGTATAACCCGTGCGTGGGTTCAAATCCCACCATCTCCGTAGGAATAAGCCAGTAGTTGATTTTCGACTGCTGGCTTTTTTATTTAGAATCCATCCCCAAACCATTCAGCATTGCATCAGCCGAAATCAGTTTGGAACTACAATCCAAATGTGCATAAATGTTTGCTGTGGTTGAAAAATCGCTGTGACCAAGCCACTCTTGAATCTGTTTCATAGGAACACCGTTTTTCAAAAGCAACGATGCACAGCTATGCCTGAGATCATGAAAACGGATATGCCTAAACCCGTTTGCTTTCAGCAATTTCGGAAAACTCTGCGTTACATAACCGGGTTTGATTAAATCACCAATTTCATTTACACAGACATATCCCAGATATTCTTTGATATAGCTTCGTCCGCATAAACGACGATTTTCCTCCTGCTCCTCTTTTAATGCAAGAAGTCTTTCCTTCACAAAAGGGACAAGCGGTAATGTTCTCCTGCTGGATTTTGTTTTCGTGGTATCAGACGCAACGATAACTTTTTTACCATCTACATTGCATTGCGTAACCGTATGCCGTATCACAATGGTATTCTCTTCAAAATCAATCGCATCCCATTTCAGACCAACCGCCTCACTGCGGCGTAATCCATAAAAAGCACCAAAAAGAATCGGCAACTCCAACTTTGTTCCTTTCGCTGCTTCAAAAAGTGCATTGATTTCATCCGCATCATAAAAACTGCCTACATACTGTTTCCTTTTTGGGCGCTCCACCTTATCTGCCGGATTTACCTCAATCAAATCAATCTTCACAGCATATTTCAGTGCTTTATGAATATTGGCATGATAATGAATGACCGTTGAGGCACTGACCCGTTGCAGCTCATGAAGGTAAAACGCTTGAATGTCTTTTGCCGTTAAACCTTGAAGTGTAATTTTTCTTTCTCGGAAGTAAGGTATTATATTTTTATTAACGATTTCCGAATAAGAAGAATATGTCGGAACCGCAACCGATCCCTTGATTATATTCAGCCAACTTTCCATATAATCCGAAAATAACATATTCGCCTCTATCCGCTTTGGTTCATCCGGAACAAAATCACGTTTTATATCTGCCAGAATTTTTTCAGCACGCCTTTTATTTCCTTTTACGGGCAATCCTGTAGATACCCATTTTGATTTCCTTTTTCCGGTATAATCCTTATAATTCAATACAGCGTAATAGTAACCTTTCTTTTCAGTAAGATGTCCTGCTACCATAGTAAATACTCCTTTCCATAAAGCAGAAACACCTACCTGTACCTGAATTATATTATAACAGAACTTCACTGGCTTCTCAAAAAAATCCAAGCCGTATTTATCATCAAATAGGTGTTTCTTCTCCGCCGATACATAAATATGTAAAAAGATGTGCCTTCGGAATACGATATGCCCTGCCTACCTTTAAACAGCAAATTTTCTTTTCCCGCAAAAGTCGATAGCCTGTTTTCGTACTAATCCCGAGAACCTCGCACATCTGCTCAACCGTCATGATGTCCGGATACTCTTTCAGCATGAGCTTATAGGCATCCTTTTGAGAAATATTCGACTTCCCCATATATCTCACCTCCCTGTTTACCGTTACTTCAGTCTTCTCTAAACATAAGAACGGGGAAATCCTCCATTGATAAGGACTTTCCCTTTCCTATATTTTTATAAAGCAATAACCCTGTGTCTCCGCTTTCTGCAATTACATACATCGTTTTGTTTTTTTGCTGATTGAAATGAAATCTCCAATAAATATAAATCTCTTGCAGACGGCATAATGCCCATAGGAATCTCACCTGTCCCCTCTCAGCGACCTGCTCCCATTGCCTGCGACGGTTGTTATCACGCTCGGACTGTGGCTGGGCAGAAGTTTCTTTCAATGTTGCCTGCAAGTTGCGTATTCGGTTTTCAAATATCCCTGCGAATTTACCTCGCATATAATATCCCGACAGAAATTTAAAAAAATCGAATTTTTCAAAAAAAATTAATTTTTTTGAATTACATAAAAAAAGCCATTCCTGATGAAGTAATCTGTCGCCCATTTGTTAGACAGTTTAGAATTGGAGCATTTTCCTATTTCAAAAGAATCACCAAACAAACGATATACACCAAAATTTAAAGAACTGATTGAACATCTAAGCTACTACAATAATCCCAGAATAAGAGCAAACCGAAAGGGCTTGCCGATTGCAACACACAACCAGCAAACCCTTTTGGTCGCTTGAATCGTTTTATTTAAAATATTTATAAATCTTTTCTCGATATAGTCCTTGGCGACTCATCATAACTCCATTCTCCAGTAATAAGCCAGTACTCATAAGTATTTAGCCATGTAACAATCCAAGGTACAAATGATAAAGCAATATCCATAGTAGGATTCCATTCCCTATATTCTGGAAAGTAAACACATAATCTCGGATGACCTGTAGCATCAAACTCATATTTATGATGCGGATATTTCCCCTCAACTTTTTCTAAATTTGGAAATAATAACCACACCTTAGGAAATTTATCTGTATACTTATATGTGATTTTAATTACGTATATCTGTGATTCTGAAGACGGTTGTAAAGACATAATGCATTTTAACTCTCCCTTTGAAATTAAACAACTTTTAATTAACTTTCCATATGTTTTTTTCAAATTTATTTTTTGTTGCATGAGAGTTAGTGCTTTAGGTTTTAAAAATTTACACACCATGATGATGATTTGCCATAACTTTAATCGTTCCTGTGCTGGCAAGTGCACCTGTAGCCGCAGTCACTTTTAATGTACCGTCTTTAATATCCTTATGATCTTTTTCTGCCATTTCAGAAAATACAGCTTTGCCAGTATTTTCTCCAAATACTTTCTGTATGTGCCTTCCCATACCTATTCGATTACTGCCATATAAGTTTTCATCTACTAAATCTCTCTTTGCTTGGTCAATCCAACTATAAAACGCCTCAGCCCGTTCTGGATGAATATTCCACTTGTCAGCAAAATTTTCTCCTGAATAACTTGGATTTTCAATAAAATACTGCCCTTCTTTCCTATTACCTTCTATCCATTTAATCGCATTCAACAAAATATTTTGCATTGCATCATAAATATTATCTTCTTCACTATATAAGCTGGCTGCAACCGTAGTTATTATAATAGAAATAGGTTTATTATCCGATTGATCATCTTTAAACATAATATCTCTGTGTCTTTTCAGAAGTTGCACAACCCTTTGTAGCGGAGTTTTTATTTTACGACGTTTTACATCTTCAACTTCTGCTTGTGCAACCACTTCTCTATGCTCTTTTATATACTGCTCGTATAACCTCGTTCTTTGTTTTGCACATCTTTCAAAAAACCATGTAACATACCCCGAAGGATTGCTGCCGATATATTCATATGTATTCAATTCCTCATCATGATCAGTAATTTTAATAGACGGGTTCTGTGCATATGCCGGAATCACATCCATATGGAAATATGGAATATCTTTGTATTCTATATGCCAGCACCTTCTCTTTTCCTCAATTTCATTTTTGTAAGCTTTATATCTTACAAGTAAAGGCTTGACCACATCAACCTTCAGTTCCTTTGCTGTAAATCCATATTGTTCTTCAAACTGACATACAAGATCTAAGTCATAATCATCTTCATTTGAAATTGGTCGCACTACCGTTCCCAAAGCAAATGACCCTTGTGGATAAATACTGATTTGATATTCAGGAGTTTCCTTATCAATCCACTTTCCTAGTTTCTTATATTCTTCCTCTGCTAATTCAAACATTTTGTCACTAATGTCAATATTAGATGCAATCATCCTATATAAATTATTTAACGAATCCTTTGTATACATAAATCATCCACCCATCTTTATTGTCTCTGTAAATTCGTTTCCAGCTGATAAAACATCATATATAACTATTGGCAAATCCACCTTAGGCATAATATCCATCCCTGCTCGTATTGCAAGAGAATTTGGCATTGCCAAAAACACATGAATTTTGTCAGCATTTGGATATTCATTTTTAATTTGCTCCATCAAGCTACGAAAACTTTTTACAAAGTCATCTTGTATTTTTTTATTTTTCACAAACAAACGATTCGGAGATTCTATCGTTAAATGAAAAATAGTACATTCATCCCCCAGTACTGATGTAACTCTATTGTCTATAATTTGTGCACTAAGATCAATGACCATCGCAACCGTTTTTTTCGATTTATCATATGTTTTCCTAATGAAATATTCTATTCTTGTAAATTCATTTTCCGGCCAAGTCCATTTTTCCCCTTCTCTATGACATTGAAATACTTGTACGTTCAACTGATCACTTATTAATGTCCCTAATTTAAATAATAATGGTTGTGGTGCTAATGAAAAAATTGCAATGACTTCATTCTTTTTTACAATACCATTAAATACTTGTTTTATCTGATACTCTAATTCATTTGCTTTTTCTACTAAATTTTCTTTTGTTGGAATATAACGTGTTTGTGAGCCTTCGTCTAACGAAATCGGTGCATCCTGCCTAGGATATAAATTTGCTTTCACAACAGCCCTTTTTAATAACATTTCTGCACTAAATATCTCTACATTATCTATATTTGAGAAAAACGTAACTATCTTACAGGAGGCATCATCTTGAATCTCCGTTATCTTACGTATCCTCTCTTCATGACGCTTTTTATATTCTATCAAAGTATTATCTGGATAATTCTCCGGTTTTGTATCTATCAAATGATGATGTTCTGCACACAAAAGCATCAAATTTTCAATTCCATTCATCTCTTCCTTTGACATTTCATCCAAATGTCTTGGTCCTTTTTTCCCAACTGCATGAATATGTGCATTCTCTGCAAAATTTGCAGTATCTCCATATTTTGAATCTATATATAGTAATTTATTGCAAATTTCACATCTTCCGGCTGCCATACCCCATAAAAATATTTTTGTTTTTTCTTCAAGTGCTGCCCTTTTTACCTCAGAACTATTTTTTGCCACAAATGCTCCTTCTTTCTTAATTAATTTATAGCTTTAAGATTCTTTAAATCTTTTCTTTATCCCCTCCGGCAAATACTTCGCCAATTCTTCCACTAACTCATAAACTTTCGTTCCCGGTGCTATCTCTGTCGGTGTTTTCCCGCTGCCATTTTTAATAATGCTCTTTGCGTATCGAATTGCTAATCTCGGATTACCATTTTCAAATAAAATGTCAAAAATATTTTTCATATTCTTCTCATATTTTCCGATACCTAACTTTTGAAATTTATCATTCAAAAATTTTACATACTCAGACCTATGGTTATTAGAAGTGTAATTGGCAAAATGCAATATAAACCAAATCTCAATACATTCGTTACTCCAAGCAGCATGATACTGAATATCAGGATTTTGCTGATTTAGTTGCTCCGCACGCAATGCAACTCCATTGAAATCACTCGCCGGAAAACTGTCTTTATCGTATACGCACCAAATCTGTCCTCTTTCCAACTTATTCTTTCTTACATATTCTTCTGCTTTGCCAATAACTCGCATTGTTTCCGCCTGACACGGTTCTATTTCTATCAAAACCATATCACGATAAATAGGATTATCTTCTATATACTGTTTGAATCCCTGAAAATAAAATGGTTCTGTTGCCTGACCTTCGCAAAAAATATAATAGCGAAATTCTTTTTTCTCCAAATATTCTTGACGGCGTTTTTTCTTCCAATTATTCTTTTCAGACCTTTTAGCCATTTACCTTCCCCCAATCTATGATTTTTTTGAGGTAAGGATCTGCTCCATACTTTCCTTCCAGATACTGCTTATCAAACTTAGCATCTTTACGAACAGATTCTCCGTTTTCATTTTTAAATTCTACAAGAGAATATAATTTTGAGTTCTGACGATTTCCTTTTGCTACAAACCATATTTCATCTCTGCGGAAAACATCATTGTTCATAGTTGATAAATCATGTGATGTAAAAATCAACTGTGCACCTTTTTTGTTTTTTTCCATATTGCTGAAAGTCATTATAAGATACTTAAGCAATACCGGATGTATCTTTGCGTCCAATTCATCAATTACCAAGGTTGTACCATGCAATAAACTTTCTGCAATAAATGGTAAGAGCCCAAATATTTTCTTAGTCCCACTGGATTCGTCAAACAAATTTAATTCTGCTTCATACTCATTTACCACATGCTTTGTAAATATCTCAAGACGTTCATTTTCTTTTTCTTCTACACGAAAATCAACAATATCCAAATCCATCTCTTGAATCATCTGAAGCATAAGTGTCTTTACTGCTTCAGAGTCCGAAACAGCCATTCCCAATTCCTGTATAGGATTTCCGTAATTCAAAAAATCAATTTTTTCGTCAAACCAATCTATTACATCCCGAACTACTCCATTTTTTCTATAGGTAATTCCAAGATATGATAACAAAGGCAATGTATCAGATAATTCATCACTTGTTTTCAAACGTGCAAAATCCCCCTTCAAAAGAATAGCATCTCTATCACGCTCAAAAAGTGCTGATTTACGTCCTGTTTCCAATTTGATGCGATCCAATTTTTCATATTCAATCACATCTTTTTTTACAACCAACTCATATCTGTACTCGGCTAATGCCGTTCTGAAAAACAATTCAAACTCTGTCGGCTCATTTACTGTTTCTTTATCGAACGCAAAAGGTTCTATTACCAACTTTTTCATTCTAATTGCTATTTCTTCATTGTTACTTGTAGCATATAGTGGCCTTAATACCTTTGTAACCAAACTATGCAACGCCTCAAGTACATTCGATTTTCCTCCACCATTTGGGCCATATACAGCAGATACCGGCAAATATAATTCTCCGTCTGTATCTTTTATAATTCTATCTTCATGTTCGGAAATGGCGGCAGCCTGCATATCAAATGTTACTTCATCCCGTATACTCTTAAAATTCCTTACTGTAAATTGACATAACATTTTTTTACCTCCATTTATATAATCTTCTTTCTTTTATTATATCCTTATTTTTCATTTTTACAATATATATTTGAGATAAAATCTCATATTTTATACTTAAAAAATATTTTTAATAAATTAGCACTTATTTTGTTAATTTATCCGTATTCTGCAAAGTATATGAATTTGCGGGAATGGAAATAATCCCCAAAAGACATCAGAGAGTGAAACGGCAATTCACTGTTTTGCTCTTACTGCAAATTCAGTCAAGGACAAAATCGGCTCAACTTTCATGTTGGTCGGATGGTGAGAAATATAATAAAATCAAAGCAGATTCCTAATAACAAGTAGAGGGGTGGTACGGCATGAAAACAATTGGACTGCTTGGCGGAATGAGTTGGGAAAGCACCGTTCATTACTACCAAATCATTAACGAGGAGGTTCAGAACAAATTGGGCGGATTACATTCGGCAAAAATTGTTCTGTATAGCGTTGAGTTTTCTGAAATCGAACAATATCAATTCAACGACCAATGGGAGAAGTGCGCAGAGCTATTGGGAGAAGCCTCCAAGTGTCTTGAGACAGCCGGTGCGGATTTCATCCTGATTTGCACAAATACCATTCACAAGGTTGCCCCGCAGATTGCTTCCGCAATTCAGATACCGATGATACACATCGCAGATGCGACTGCCGATGAACTTGAAAAATACGGCATTGGGCGTGTGGAGCTCTTGGGAACGAAATACACAATGCTGCAGGATTTTTATAAGAACCGTTTGACCGACAGAGGAATCGATGTGCTGATTCGGCAATCCGATGTTTCTATCCCCGTATTTGATACGACCGTCATTCATGCGAAAAAGGCGGTCCAAATCGCAATGAGCGAATAAATAAAATGGATGTTCTTCCTGATTTGCCTGCAAGTTGTGTATTCAGTTGTAATAGGCTCGGAAATTTTACTTCCCATATAATATCCCGACAGAAACTTAAAAAAATCGAATTTTTTTAAACGCATAAGAAAAAGCCACTCCTGACGAAATGGCTTTTTCTCTATCGAATTACTATCTTAGCAAGTTACCGACAAGTTAATATTATTTACTTCGTAATAGCTCATTCTCTATAAAATGTTGAAAATAAGCAGTTTTTTAATTATCACATAATAACAATATCTATTTTTGCAAGTTATCAGCAAGTTACCAGCAAGTTAAATTTATGCCCAAATAGGAATATACTTCATATACCTTGGTGCTGTATTTGGATCTAAAAGTTTTATATAATTTATTTCAACATCTTCCTTTAAGAACTTTTACCAGTTATTTATACAACTCTTTTATTACATTACACCGCCTCAAAATCCAAAATCTTCTCCAACAGCTTTGCCTCCAATCTGTTCTTCAGCTCATAGTCAACAAAGAATTGTGTCATACCAAACTCATCTGTATATGGACGCAAGCTCAATTTCCTTATGTAGCCTTCATAATGGGCAAAAACCAAATTGATTGCATCCACATCTCCTTCGGAGGCTCTTTTTACAATTTCATATTCAATCAGCTTCTCCTGTTTTGTTTTTCTCATTCTTCATACTCCTCCATAAATTTTCTCATTTTTTTCAAATTATTGTTTTTGTGGTAGTTGACCGTACTCTGCCCCAAATGTAGCATTTTTCCGATTTCTTTATCCGTCATTCCTAAGAAGAATGACATCAAAACGATATTCCTTCCTTTTTCGGTCAGTGACAAAACAGCTTCGGCTATAAGCATATTTTTAATGGTAATATCAAAACCCATAACCTTAATTGAGAAAATATCCTTTATTTCTTCCTGCCCCACCTTCTTATGCTCTAAATCATAGCCATAGATAAGTATAAGCTCCGAAAATAAAATCTCTTTTGCCATTTTTCTTAAAATCATTTTTTTGTAATCTTTCATTTCGCACACAAGAACCAGTTTGCAAAAACTATCAAACTGATGCTCGATACGTCCTTTATCAGAAGGAGATAATTCCATAGGACTCACCTCCTTCCGTTATTTAGCTTTGAAATTTCTCCCACTAAATATCCCGAAAAAATGAAAGCAAGTATCGAATTTTGCGAAAAAAATTCCAAAAATTTTTGGATAGAAAAATTCCTGTTCGGCTCTTAATATCACATAAAGAAGATTTATCAATGCAATATAATCACAAAATATGACAGTGATAGGCATAAAAAAGGCGTTCACCGTTTCCGATGAACGCCCAACCTACTGGTTATTCGTTTTGTTCCTATTTATTTTTCTGTTTTCACAGGGGTTACTGCTTTCGTAATGGTTACTGTTTTCGTTTCAGCGTTCCAAGCGGTTGTTGCGCCAAGCTCATCTGCCACGAAGCGAACAGGAACGAAGGTACGGCTATCGATGATAACGGGAGCAACGCCGTATTTTTCAATCGTCTTGCCGATTGTCATCTTAATTTCCTTACCATCAATCACGAGAGTAACTTCTTTTGTTTCTGCGTTCCAAGCAACCGTGCCGC
>ENA-OPWX01000949-OPWX01000949.1-human-gut-metagenome-genome-assembly--contig:-NODE-949-length-23059-cov-4.449617_pt1 | contig 23059 bp, 37 predicted proteins | sample MGYA00241514_ERZ502020 | MGnify/ENA primary metagenome ERZ502020 (study PRJEB25962, sample SAMEA2042105) | human gut metagenome | biome: human gut; feature: human-associated habitat; material: faeces... | reverse complement strand
AAATGCTTGAAAGTGTAATATTTATAGGGATAATCAAAAATCAGATATAAAGTTTTAATGTTAACTTTTTTACCTTTTTTACCGATTGAAGTGCTACTGAAATATCTTTTTCGTCTTTTATTCCTTTGATTCCATTTACAGCATACGGAAGAAGTGGCGCATTTTTTTCTTTGCGTACCTTATTCTCCTTTTTACGATATTCTTTAAGAACTTCCATTAACGATGAAACAAACAGGCGTAAATCTGGACTTCCTGATTGTCTCTTCACCAATGCCATCCTATGATTATGTAAAAAAATTATAAAAACAGAATACGGGGCTGATTTATGATGCTGTTCTGTGTCAATTAATCCGCTCTCATCAGAATATTGATTATATATATCAAGTACCGTATCTTTAATTATAACGCCCGTTAAAATTAATTGTCCTTTTTCAATTTCTTCAACTTTTACATTTTCAAACATCACTGTTGTTTTGTTTGACATTTCTCTTCTAATACCACTATTTAATGCCGGAATTACATACTCATCAAGCCAATTTAATAATGGTTCATCTTTCATTCCAAATGTAAGATTAAAATTAGCCAAATACATTTTTTTCATAATTTTTCTCCCCTATCGACATTTTTTTACATTATATCACATCCTTACCATATTTTCTATCTACTAAAACTTAGCTATATTATAGAACATATGTTCTTGTTTGTAAAATTAACTTTTCTTCTAAATCCTATAAGAAAATATAACAAAAAAGACACCCTATCTCTAGGATGCCTTTTTGTGTATCTGGAAAAATGTCGTATGGGGTAAAACCAGATACCAATCGGGAGGGACGGACTTGCACCGTCCCGTCTCGTATAATGGGGACCACCAGACTTTCACACCTGGCGCTACATAGAAGGAAATACATTCATCTGGCTTACTGTCCAGTTCCTGCATGATACCATCCTATCACTTTTCAGCGGGACATTGGGGGACATTTTCAAAAAATCTCAAATTTCTTTTCTTACAGTTCTCGTCTGTATACTTAATTCTCCTGTTAGGGAACATTCGATTCATTCTATCTGCTACCTGCACCCAGGTAAGCCCGTCTATATAATAAAACCGGAACATAATCCTCAGTTCACTTTTCTCAATGCCCTGGATGTACTCCTCCGCCTGAATCGCCAGTTCCAGAAGTTCCCCCTCCATCCTAGCCAGCTGAGCATCGTACCTCTGAAGAAGGCCACGGTTCCGATAATACTCTGGTACAGGATAGCCAGTTATTTTAATACAGCCTATTGTTCCGTCTTTTCTGGTCCCTTTCACGGTATCTGACACCACAGTCAATTGCTGAATCCTTTGTTCCAACCGCTTCCTTCTCCTGCGAATATCTTTAATTTCTTCCATCATCTCCCGATACTGGACCAGTATATTCTTGTCCAATGGCGTCACCTCTCCCTGTCTCTTAATCTTTATCTGGCATCCGCCTGTGGTAGGCCCTCTGCCCCTCTACATATTGTTCCTGCTTCCTCTGCCTTCCCAGAAGCTGCCGAAGCTCATTCAAAAACTTCTTGCCAGCACCATCTGCGAAATACTCGGCAATCTCTTTGTTTAACAGCATGATGTCCTTATGTCGGCGCCGGGCTTTCCGGCTCTGCCACAGCTTCAGGGCCTCATTGTGCATATCGTATTTATTGTCCGTAAATTCCAGCGCATGAAGATAATCCTGAAGGCTCTTATCCTCGTCTCCAACCGAAGAATAGGATAACCGGTAAGCTTCCTGGCACTGCTCCACGAAGTCAATAAATTGTTCCAGACTGATTGATGGCAGTTCCTTCTTTCTCTCCGTCATGGCCATACCCTCCCCGTCTTTTTATCTCTTAACGCTATCCGGCCAACTACCTCGCAGTCATGCCATCCTGCTATGGTTTTCATTCTCCGGATGGCGTTCTCCACATTATCTGGCTGGCGGTCTGCCTCCCGGATGGCTTTGGCAGCCACCGGATCCCTTACGCCACTGGCATTGTGATATAAATCAGGTTTCATTCTGGCCTCCTTTGTACGGCTCCGGAAGCGGCTGCCAAGCTGTCACATCAGGATCGTCCCAATCTGGATACCCCTCTATAAACCACCCTTCCGTTTCGCAGTAACCGGCAAGCTGAATTGCGGAGCTGAAAGTGATATTGTTGTAAATTCCGCTAACTGTTGCCAAAACAAATTTATCGCCTTCTGGCAACCGTTCTGTCACCGGAATCCATCTATCCTGTTGCCGACGAAGATCTTCCACCTCCGCCGGACTCAGGCCTGTGTCTTCGTAGTCTTTTAGCTTGTGTAAGGCTCCATACAGCGCTTCATAAGTTTCCCATGTGACTGGTGTACCTGTATATAAATTTTTCCACGGGAGCTCTCTAAGCCCCCAGTTCCCGTATTTATCTGTTTCTATTAAGCATTTCATCTCGTTCTCCTTTCTAACCCGCAGTCCCAGAGAGTTATCTGAGATTTATATTCTTCCAGACGTTCATTTGCCAGCTCATAATAATGTCGGTCTTTTTCAAATCCGATATAACTGACTCCCGCTTTATGACACGCTATTAAACTGCTTGCACTGCCAACGTGAGTGTCAAGAATTTTTGCTGCTGGAACTGCATATTTCGCAAGCAGCCAATCATACAAAGCTACTGGTTTCTGCGTCGGATGGATTCTTTTCTCATTGAGAACTTTATTTCCCTGCTGCACTGTTCCTTCTTCCAAGCTCTTTCCCTGGAACATCCCGTTCCACATGTACCGGAACAGCCGAACCGAATCATGCAAGCTACAGGAAGCAATCTCACAATCCGAAAAGCTACTGCCTCCATTGCACTTGTCCCAGACAATCCGGCCTGGCGGGAAATGATAATCAAAGTAATTACATCCCCACACGATCTGCTCTTTGGATACACGTTCCAATTCCCGGAAATATTCCGGCCCTGGTACTTCCCAGTTCTCGGATGGTTCGTAATACCGCTGTACTCCGATTGGACTTATTTTCCTTCCATAGTATTCTCTGCGTTCTGGTCCTGAAAAATATGGCGGATCCACAATGGCGAGGTCAAAATAGCTATCCGGAAACAAGGGGAGATAATCCATACAGTCTCCGCAAATAAACCAGTTTAATTCAGTCATAACATATCTTTCCTTCCCTGCTGCACCGCTCCTATCACTGCCTCCAGAGCCTTCACATCCTGACTCCAGATTGGATCCGCATCACGTCCTTCTGCCATGTCCCAGCAGTGTTCCAAAAGATCCTCCAGCTGTTTTACAGCTCCCTGTAATTTCCTGATATCTACCATACTCATCCCTGCAACCCGGAACGCTCGGCAGGAACCGACTGAATGATCCGTTTCTAATATTCCCTCCCCCAGCATTTCCTGCAGGTATATGTTGATTGTCGACACAGAACAACAAAATTTTGCCGCCAGTTCCCGCTGCGTCGGCGGATAACCGTGGAATTCTATGTATGCCTTTATTACGTCCAAAACCTCTTCCAGGCTAAACCTCCGCTTCACCTTTCATTTCCTCCTCAATCCTATCCCGGATCCATTTCTCCCCGTGCTCCCGGTCTGCAATCTCCTCTGCTGCCAGCGCCGGGCTGAAATAACAGCCAATGGATGCATAGCCCCTTCCCGTCTCCTGAAGAATCTGGAACCGGCCAGCTGTTTCTTTTTCGACATAATATTTCCCGTAAATCTGTCTCATATTTCCTCCTACTTCGGCCATTCTCCGAGCGTATTGACGCCCGCCCTGCTGCACCGTATCACGTCCGCCCAGGAATAGGCCTGACCGTTATCAAACAGACAGATATGCGGATATCTGGTATCCGTCACCTTCGTCCGCTTTCGCGCGCCATCCTCGTCCCGGTAATGGTAAACGGCTCCCGGAGCAGCATGCTTCCGGAACCGTGCTATGGTCTCCGGCCAGATAGCCTCATCTTCCTGGATCTCCTCCAGCTGTTCCCGGTAGCTTTTTGCATTATCCCTGTGAATCGTGTACAGATAGCCATCCTTACACCGTCCCACGCAGTCAATGGCGTTTTTGACGCGCAGGTTCCCAAACTGGTTCCTGGCGTCGCTGTGAGTCAGTCCCAGATCCTCTGCCGCCTTTTTGATAGTCAGCGCCCCGACTTCGCTCAGGTGTCTGAGAATCCGATCCTGTTTATCCGCCGAGATGCGGTTAATCTCCTCCCGGCTGCTCTTCGGTATTTTCCGCCTCATAAAATCCTCCCATTTGCTCCAGAATGTCCTCGTAGTCATATCCGTGGCTTTCACAGTTGTGGAAACGGTTCTTTGTCTGGCCATAATAGTCCCTGTGCTTACTCCAGGCAGCAGTTTCCGCGTCTTTTGCCGATGAGTAAGCACTGCTTTGAGGCTTGTCTTTGTAATTGCCGTCCAGAACCTTGGCCATATTGGCATCCGCAATCAGCCAGTCGAAGGTGGCCGTCCAGTTCCGGTTATTTTGGCCTTTCAGGAAACTGCTGGCTTCGGCCATCTCAAACAGCTTCCTAAAATCCTCCACGGTATAGCCAGCGCGCAGTCTGGCACGGACAGCCTTCTTTCTGGCCTCTGACATCTTTACCAGGCGGGGATACGACCCGCAAACGGAGTTATATAACTCTCGAATCGTGGCAAGCTGGGCAGAAAAGGCGTCCGTCTTTTCTGGTAGTACGTCAGTACTACTCTTTTGTTGTTTTTGTTTATTTTTATTATTTATTATGTCTCCGCTTTGTACTACGGAATATACTTCGGGTTGTACTACGGGATATACTTCGGGTTGTACTTTCAAATTGTAAGTATATTCCGTAGTGTTTCTTCCGCATAATGAGATAAGGCGATATCGCCCTGGGATGCCTTTTTTCCCTTTCTGGTATTCTACCAGCCCTGCATTCACAAGCCGGTCCCTGCTCTCTGTCAGGGATGCTTCTCTTGCTATCTGCAGGGACACCATCAAGCGACGGTTATCTACTTGCATCCATTCCGGCCATCCGGCTCTGCTGCTCAGGTACACAAGTTTGTACCACAAAAGCTGTGACAGAGTGGGGAGGGAATGGGTTTCGAGCCACCGCTCAAATCCGTTAATCTCTGCTATATAATTCAAGGCTCTACCGCCTTTCTTTCTTAATACCGGGGAGCGGTCATCTCCCCGGCGGATGTATCACCAATGGCATTTCGTGATATATTATTGCCATAGGAGGTCTGTTACAAATAGGAGCGGCCGAATTCCTTAATGAACTCGTCCCGGCTCCCGTAATGACTCTCATAATATCTCTGAGCCATCTGCTTTAACATCTTGTCTATTCCTGCATTCTCCGGAGTACGTCGAAAGGAAGCACCGTTAGGATGCAGCTCCGGCCTCAGAGGAATAATAAAGCCTCTGGCTTCGGATTTCTCCTTATTGTATTTACCAAAAATATGATGTCGCTCTACATAAGGGCTACCCGTGAAATAACAGTGATCCATATCCTTTGTAAATACACTCCAGAGTTTCTTCATTCTGCTTCTCCTCTCCGCTTCCGGTTTGCTTCGTAGAGTTCCAGCATCCGGCTCAGTTCCTCCGGAGTAGCCGTCTCAATACCTACTTCCTTACATTCTGACACCAGGCCGTCAATCAGATGGGCCATTTCCTCCGTGTTGTAAGTACTGGAACCTCGAAGCATCACATAAGTGCGAAACCGCTCCCCGTTTCTTCCTGTTTTTATCTCTGACGTAGGTTTAATGTGGTACGTCTCCGCCTCATCGGCCTTTCTGGCACCCTGATCCGTGTCTGGCAGCACCAGGTAAATCATCTTACCGTCAATCACTTCCGGCTGACCGTACCGCCGAAGCAGAATATTATGCAGATGCGGCTTTGACAGGTTCAGTTTGTCTCCCAGCTTCGTGATGAGCACCCAGTAATATGCGTTGGCATCCAGGCTCCGCTTCTTCCGAAACTTTTTAAATGTGATAGCCAGGGGAACGCCCTGCAGCTTCTCCAGCTGGGGAGCTGCAGCCTCTTCCGTTTCACAGGTAATCAGGGTATGTCCGCTAAAGTAATCACAGGAAATGCTTTTTAACTGTCCTTTCAGCTCCATCCTTCTCTCCTATTAATTCCAGGGAACCCCTTCCATCTGATCCGGTGGCTCTGTCTGCATAGTCGGATCCGGCTTGTCTGGATAACGCTTAAACTTCTCCATCGCGTCCCGGAACTGGGAAATGGTCAGCTCCTTCATCTCTTTTACTCCGTAGGTCTCTGTAATCTGTCTCCAGTGCAGGCCGGTCCGGCCACATTCGTTATACAGCGTCTGAATATGGGCCTTTCCCACCTTCGGCTCTTCTTTCGGCTGTTCCGGTTCCTGGCACGGAGGAGCAGAAACTGCAGAAGATTTGTCTACCACCTCCGGATGAGCCAGGTTAAACACGATTCTACCCCTCTGGCTATCATTTAAAATCACCAGAGAGCAGATATTCCTGGACGCATCATAACCGATTTCTTTCACCGAGAACCGATCATAACAAGTCCACTTCTTTCCGCTCCTGTCTCCCTTCTCCTGAATCCGGCAGTTTCCAGCCGAAATCCAGATAAATGGAGCCGTATACAGCTCTCTTCCAATCCCCCAGTTAAAGCAGGCACGCTTAAAAGAGTCGGAGGCAAGCCCCTTCTCCTTTTCTGTATAGCTTTCTGTTCCTGTGTCTTCTTTAGAGATCCACTGCTGCTTCTCACCATCCCAGATGCTGACTGTGCAGTTGGCGTTGTCTCTGCTATGGGCCCGCTGCCAGTTCATAGGGCCTACGGTTTCGTCTAATATGTTCTGATCTACCCTGGCATCCTTGTAAAGCAGCAGGGACACTCCCTTTTCTGTTACCGTGGCAATTCGGCAGTCAATCTCTCCTGCCTGAAGCGTGCGGAATTCAAGCGTTTTCTTCTCCATCTTCTTCCCCCTCTATCCAGTTCCCAGAGTAAAACCATTCCACCAGCATCTCACGAAACTCTCTCTGGTCATCCTCTGTCCCTTTCAGGCATCGTTCCAGTGCATAATCATAAGCCAGGGCTTCCTCTACCACATGCCCTTCCTCCGGTGTGCCTGTCATTCCCTTATAGTACATGTCTTAGGCTCCTTTTAATCTCATCCTTATCTGGCCGCTTTCTGTCTCCTGAAAGACGCCCAGGCTCTGCTTCATCCGCAAAGCCCGGCTTTTCTTTAATTCCAGGCACTCCTCGCAGAGTCTTCCTTCGCCCGGATCCAGGTAGCAGCCACATTCACTACAGCGATACCGATTCATGATCTGCCTCCTCGTGAAGCTGAAAGATAGATAGTAACCTGTTCTTCAGCTCCTCTATCTGCGATGGAGCTGTCCAGTCCTCCCCTACAATCTGCGCCAGAAGAAAGTCTCCCACTATTAAGCCTTCGTAGAAGAAGGAGCCCACTGGATTCGACGGCAGTTTCTTCAAAAGTCCCTCCTCATCTACCAGCATAACGATTCCTTCTCCCAGCAATCGAGAAAGCCTCCAGTTATGAACCACTTCAACGTACCCGCCTAATATCCTCTGAATGGACTGGATATTGTCAAAATCGACATCAACAACAGAAATCTTGCTGTCAGCAGTGACTCGAATTGTTTTCACCTACATTTCCTCCTCGTTCTGTTCGACTATCTTTCCTGCTCCCTCTAAAAAAGTTTTTAGGAAGCCATCTGCCAGTTTCAACGCCAGCTTCCGATCACCTTTAGACAGCTCGTCCAGTTCCTTTATCACCGCAGTTCCAAGACCTTCTGCTATTTCTTTATAGCTAAGCCCGCCTCCCATAAAAATGGCCTGCAATTCCACCTCTCTCATCTCTTCAGTTTCTCTCTGCGGCCGAAATCCAACACAAAACACGGCGTTGCATTCCTTAACTGTTCCTACTTCGCTGTCTTCTAAATGAATAAATCCACCTTTAATCACTTGCTTTTCCTCCTATTCTGGTTTACACTTTACTTGATAATATTTTTCTCATGGGCCTGTCCGGCGGCAACCGGCGGGCCTCTTCTACTTCCTGCATAACTGCATCTTCAGATATCTCGCCTGACAGAGAGCTTCATCCAGCTCATGATTTCGATATGTATGGGGTTCTATCCATTCCAGATCGTAATTTCCTGCGAACCATCCCTCGCGAATCACTTTCAGCTCAACAGTTCCGATGTGCCCCGAAAAATCAAAAAATGCTGTCGGCTGATTCCCCGTTTTCTCCTGTTCTCGCGGCATTGTGGAATTAATGTCCAGAGCCAGGTCTAACAGCTCATGGATTTTATCTCTTCGTCTTTTTTCTACCTTCTTTTCGATTCTTTTTTTCATGATATCTCCTTTCAAAATCTTTGCACGGGTACAGGCGGCTGGCTTCCATACACCAGAACCAGCCACGGCAGTCCCGACAGGTTGCGTCTTCTGTCCACTTCCCCATTATTTTGTTACTACAGCTTCGGCCCCCTGAACGGTTACCCATCCATGTTTCAATCTGGCCTCTGCCTCTTTCATCTGGATCAACTCTGGTGTAATAGACTGATTTAATAATCGGTTTGCTTCTGCCTCTGCCTCTGCTTTAATCTTAGTCTGCTCTGCCTCCGCTTCTGCATTAATTCTTTTTACCTCTGCCTCCGCCTGAGCCTGAGCCTTATTGGCTTCTCCCTGGGCAACTGCTGTCTGCTTGTCCAGTTCTGCCTTTTCTGCGTCCTGCTTCGCCTGCTCTTTCGCCTGAATTTTTGCCTGAAGCGTCTCGTCCAGCTGAACATCGATGATCAGCGCAGAGGAAACATGGATTCCATATTCATCATTCAATTTTCCGTCCAAATACTCTGTAACTGCCTTGCTTACCTCTGCCCTCTTATCGCTGTAAATGTCCATCACGGAAAACTGTGGTGTCACTTCTTTTATGTAGGCTACAATGGAATTCTGCACTCTGCTGTCTACAATGGCCTCCCCATCCATACCATTAAACCTTGCATAGAGGTCTGTCACTCGCTCCGGAATGAAGTTATAGTTGACTGTCAGATTCATTTTTACCATTCCGCCATCTGCCGGAGCATCCACATGCCAGTCTGCGTGTTCCTTTTCGTTATAATCTTCTGGGTTGTTACTCAGAACCAGCTGCTGCTGTGAAATGGGGTAATTTTTTACCCGTGTAAGAGGGCCTACAAAATGCCACCCTGAATCCAGTGTTCCCTCTACTCCGTTCTTCGCAGTCCAGACAACTCCGATCTCTCCCTGCCCTACATGCTCGATTGATTTAACGGTATATGCGCCTCCTGCTACCGCTACAGCTGCTACTAAACCTACAACCAGTCCCTTATTCATTTTCCTTTTCCTCCTGATTGAATTTTCTTTCGTTTCGCCTGATTGATAAAAATACCTTGCTGGCAGCCCAGACAACTCCAAGCGCTGCCACTGCAATCACCAGCATGCTAATTAAAAAAATCAGCCACATCCTTATCACCTCCTGTTACAACCACCCAGCCACATGCAAGATGGCCAGGAAGGCCCCGAAGAACCCTGCTGCCAAAACCTCCGTAAAGAACAGAGCCTCGTGAAGAAACCTCACTTCGTCTTTCAGCGCAGCGTTTTTTCTTTCAGCTGCCCGGAGCGGGTGCTCCGGGACTGTATCTCTCTTTCTCATTCGTCACACACCTTTCTTCTGTATCCTGCCATCTCCATAAATCGGTCTGACAGCAGCATAGCTACCTGCTTTCGCTTTTCCTCTGACAGTTCCTCGATTCTGTACTCTTGTCCATGAATATCAATGCAATTTGTAATGGTTGCTTCTTTCATACTGTTCTCCTCCTTCTCTGCTAAATTTTATGCAAGACGGGTTGTACAAGTTGAAATATTGTATTTTTTCTTACCTCCCTATCTCTGGAAATTTTTATATTTCTGTGTTACAATCTCTCCATCATCTACAAAAGGAGAGTTTTCATGGACAATAGTTTTACTGCAAACGCTGCTATCATCACCGCATGGGCTGCTATTGTTGCTCCCGCAATTACTGCTCTCATTCATTCGGTTAAAGAATATAAAATTGCCAAACTGAATCATACTATTGATGTACGTTTAAAACTTTGCCAAGCATTCTCCGAATCTTATTCAAAATGCCAATATGGTTCTGACAAAATTGGATACATGAACACCTTTTATATAGATACCTTACAGTTAGCAGCTATTTGTCATAAGCGTTCCGTTCGCCGGAACCTTTTCCTCTTAGCTAATGCAGTAAAAGAACATGGAGCTACTAAAACTACAGATAAACTTTATGAACTCTGTATCAAACTACTGGCTAAAGAGTTTTAGTAGTACGGGGGCATACCCCATAAAAGCAATGATTTCTCCGGCAATCTGGACAAACAACCACAAATAATCATCTCTCACCGCGCAAAGGATAATAGATAAAATCAATAGACCGATGCCAGTAACGCAATATGCTAACGCCATTATTCTCTCACCTCCCTACTTCAGCAGCTCCTCGATACTCACGCCATTTCATCGAATCCACTCAGCAACTGCGATTCCTGTGGCTTTTTCTATCTTTTCCAATGTTGAAAGTGAAGGCTTAGAATCATCATTTTCCCATCGAGACACAGTTCCGTTCCCGATGTTACATTTTTTTTCAAAAGAGCTGATTGATAAATTATTTTTTTTGCAATATTCCTTTACTTTTTGAAAAATCAATCCCAGAATCTCCTCTCTAAATTTTTGATATTTTAGAGAAAAGTCTATTGACTAATGTTAGATAATGCTCTAAAATAAGAATTGTTCAGAAACTTATTTTTAGCGAATCCTCTATTATTTTTAGGCTTTTCTCTAATCACAAGCTCATTATATAGAGTATTCCCTATTATGTCAAGCTATTTTTAGGCTTTTCTCTAAAAAAATTCATGGAGGAACTCTATATGACCAGCGTGGAACGTGTAAAAGCTATATGCAAAGAACGCAAAATAGCTATCAGTAGACTTGAAAAAGATTTGGGGTTTTCCAATGGCTATATTGGCCAGTTGAGAAAAGGTGTTTTTCCTGACGATAGGCTAAAAATGATTGCCGATTATTTTGGAGTCTCAGTAAATTATTTAATGACTGGAAAAGAAAATGAATCGAGCGATCCAGAACTTACGGCCAGGGATGAACGCGATATCAAAAAAGACTTAGACAGCCTACGTGAGAAGCTTGTTAATAAAGAACTGGGGCCTGCTGCATATGATGGAGAAGACATTCCTGATGATGATGTCGAGCTGTTTCTTGGCCAGGTCGATCTCATGCTTCGCCGTTTGAAAATTAAAAACAAGGAAAAATACGGTCATAAAAATAAAAAGTAGGTGATCTTAAATTGGTTGAGGAAGTCAAAAAGAAAGTTGCTTACTATATAAAAAAATACCAGACAAACAATCCGTTTAGGCTGGCGACAGCACTGGGAATTGAAGTTGCAGTCGGAGACATTGGTTCCAGAGCCGGATGCTATATGTACCTAAAAAGAACTAAATGTATATGGATCAATGAAAATCTGGAAGGCAATGAACGACTATTTGTTATGGCACACGAATTAGGTCACGCGATTCTCCACCCGCGTCAGAACTGTTATTTCATCAGGCACAAAACTTTATTCCTGAATTCTAAGGTGGAGCAGGAAGCTAACCAATTTGCTATAAATCTTTTAATTCCTGACGACATACTTGCAGAATATCTCATGTACCAGGAATATACACTCGATCAGTTATCTCGTTTATTGGGGTATGAGAAAAGGTTAATTGAATTAAGATTAAAATCCACTAATGAGAAAGGGCAAACTTTAATATGAAAAGAAAATGGTATTTACAGACATGGTTCATCTTTTTGCTATCGCTTTTTTGGCCACTGATAATCCCAGGGATCGCCGCTTTTATTTTGCTGGTTCTTCAATATGTGGATGCTAAAAAACAAAATCAACATTTTTTAGCCTCTGAATCCTCGCTTCAGGATATAACTGCTGAAAAAAATGCACTGAACGAGCAGGTACAGCTGCTTCAAAACCAGCTTGATGAACTCGGGGCTGACACATACTTAGAAGTCAAAAATAAAATAGATGAACTATCTAAACAGCATTCCGAAATGGAGCAGAACTTCAGCCTTGAAATGCAAAAAAACAATGATATTATTGCCCGCCTTCGGAATGAGATTACAGAATTGGAGCAGAGAAACGAACTTCTCATAAAACAGATCGCTACCCAGGAAAGAAAACTTCAACGGGCAAAAGAATTATATAAAAGCGTTGACTACTGCATCACCCATTTTATTCAATCTAATTCCGACGAACGGCTTTCTGCACTGGATGATGCTACGTATGATGAATTTTCTCCTAGCGTGATTTTAAAACTCCATTGCATGGATATTAAATCTTTACGCAAAACTTATAGAGAAAATGAGAAAGCTATTAACCATATTTTAGAGCTTTATGCTGCACGGTATACAACTAAAGCAAATCAAACTATCTATCAATTAATGGTTATTGCCTTACGGGCAGAGCTGCAAAATGTTTTATACAATTTAAAGTATGAAAAACTGGAGCAGGCTATCGATCACATAAAAAATATAACCGCTAAATACCTTCAAATTGCAGGAGCAGGTAATCAGAGTATTGCCGGAACATTGACCAGATTTATAGGCGAAATTGAATATCTGTTTATCGACGCTGTTAAGATTGAGTACAATTACTATGTAAAAAAAGAACAGGCCCGCCAAGAGCAGTTGGCTCTTAAACAGCAAATGCGTGAAGAAGCAGAAGAAAGAAAAGCTTTGGAATTACAGCGTAAAAAAATTGCACAAGAAGAATCAAAATACCAGAGCGAGATTCAAAAAAATATCGAGACTTTGGCCACAGCTACAGATGATAAACTGATTGCAGACCTCAAGGCAAAAATTTTAGAGCTTCAAGGGCAACTTTCAGATGTGTCTCTGAAAAAGGAAGAGATCTCAAAATTGCAGAATGGAAAAGCTGGAAATGTATATATTATCAGCAACTTAGGTTCCTTCGGAGAGAACGTCTTCAAAATTGGAATGACTAGAAGGTTAAATCCTCAGGATCGTGTCGATGAGTTGGGAAGCGCCAGCGTTCCTTTCCGCTTCGATGTACATAGTTTCATTTTCTCTGATGATGCCGTTGCCTTGGAAAATAAATTACACTCTATTCTTAACGATAAACGTGTAAACAAAGTTAATATGCGGAAAGAATTTTTCTACTCGTCACTGGATGAACTGGAGAATCTGGTTAATGAGTTAGATCCTACTGCTGAGTTTAACAGAACTATGCTTGCTGAAGAATTCAGGCAATCCCAGTCCACAGATACGCCTTATACCACAGACTATGAGGATGTTCTTGATGGGGATGAGGAAGATTAAATCAAATAAACAAAATTAAAACAGCCTTTGGCGTTTTAATAAAAAAATAATGTATTGGGAGGAAACACATGAAAAAAGCAAAATTGTTACTTGCAGTACTCGGCACATCAGCTATTATGAGCATGACTTCTTTCGCCGGCGAATGGAAACAGGATACTTCCGGATGGTGGTATCAGAATGATGATGGCTCTTATCTCGCAAATCAATGGTTCCAGGATTTTGACGGAAAGTGGTATTACTTAAATGAATCTGGGTATATGCTTACAAACGGGACTGCCCCTGATGGACGTTCTGTTGGAGCAGATGGTGTCTGGGTAGATACTATTTCCGGCGAGCCCAAAGATGTTTTATATGAAATTGATAGCTGGCTGATCCGTGATGTTTGGAATAACGGATTCTGTGATTTTTACCACTATGAATATGATGGTTTAAGCAGTACTGGAGAATCCATTGATATTGATTATGCTCTTCAGTTATTCAAAGATGCTTATAAAAAGAAGGCTGGATATGAGGCCTATATCAATGGTTTATCCGATGATTATGCAGCTCTTAAAACTGCATGGGGAAAATTAAGCAGTGAATCGGATCGACTGTACAAATATTTCAAAGACGGTGTTACACAAACCGGTGATGAAACAGATACTGCTATTTTTGTCCAGTATAGAGATGCTTTCTCAGAATGTGTTGCTGAAAAACGGTGATTTAAACAACTTCTGAACTTATAAGCCAAAAGGAGGTTCCTATGTTACTCAAAAAAGAACTCTATACTTCCGATGATTACTGGAATCTTCCAGAAGGTGAACGGGCCGAACTAATCAACGGCCAGTTTTATGCGATGGCTCCGCCCAGCCGGATTCATCAGGAATTGGTAATGGAGTTATCTGCTACTCTCAGAGACTATATTAAGTCTCATGACGGAAACTGTAAAGTCTACCCCTCTCCCTTCGCCGTCAATCTGGATGCAGAGGATAAGAACTGGGTGGAGCCGGATATTTCCGTTATCTGCGATAAGGCCAAGCTAACAGACCGTGGCTGCTCCGGAGCTCCGGATCTGATTGTAGAAATCGTATCTCCTTCCAGTCGGAAAATGGACTATGTGTGGAAAGCCGGACTTTACATGGACGCCGGCGTCCGGGAATACTGGATTGTAGATCCGGTCAAGGAATGTACGACAAAATACTATTTTGAGGAAGACAGCGCACCTGTTATTGTTCCTTTTTCGGCGGAGCTGAAAGCGGAAATTTATCAGAAGCAGCTCTCCATCTGTATAGCGGGGCTTTTAGAATAGCCCCTGCTGCGGGGGAGCCACTTACCCATTCTGAAATGAAACCTGACGGGCGTGTTAAAGTATATTTTTAGTCCCCAGATGATAACGGCAGTTTTCGAGATGTTACCTGCTATCTTCCTGATTATACCTGGGAAAATATATCAGGTTACTCAGCTCTGGAGATGGAATACTTCAAGCACCTGCTTCGGAACAATGCCCACCTAATCATATAAATAGGAACATGAAATCGCCGTGATAAAGCAAAGGAGAGTTTATGCTAGAAAATACTGGAAATATATTGATATATCAAACAGAAAAAGGGGATACAAAAATTGATGCATACTTTAACGATGAAACTATCTGGATGTCCCAGAAGAGTATTGCTGAACTATACCAAACAACGCCTCAAAATATTACAACACACATAAAGAATATTTATGGTGATGGTGAATTAGATGAAAATTCAACTTGTAAGAATTATTTACAAGTTCAAAATGAAGGTATTCGCAGTGTTCAAAGGACCATTAAAGTATACAATCTTTCTCTAATTCTGGCTATCGGTTATCGTGTTAGAAATAATATCGGTATGCATTTTAGAAATTGGGCATCTTCCGTTCTGTCTGAATACATGAAAAAAGGATTTGCGCTCAATGATGAACGTTTAAAAAACCCCAAACAGTTTGGAGCCGATTATTTTGATGAATTATTAGAACGTATTCGAGATATCCGTGCCAGTGAAAAACGAGTCTATTTAAAGGTGCGAGATATATTCGCTACTTCTATAGATTATGATCCCAAAAGTGAACAGGCTGACAAATTTTTTAAAACTGTTCAAAATAAGCTTCATTATTCTGTTCATGGCCATACTGCCCCAGAACTAATAGTAGAACGCGCAAATTCCTCAAAAGACAATATGGGATTAACTTCTTTTAAAGGAAGCAAAGTAAGAAAATCGGATGTTACTATTGCTAAAAATTACTTAAACAAAGAGGAAATCGACAATTTAAACCGCATTGTAACAATGTATTTGGATTATGCAGAAGACCAGGCCCGTCAGCACATACCTATGCATATGAGTGATTGGGAGCAACGTCTTAATGTATTCCTGCAATTCATGGGAAGAACGGTACTCAGTACAAACGGTACTGTTACCAGAGAAGAAGCTGATGATTTTGCAAAAAAACAGTATGAACTATTTGATAAACATCGAAAAACCCTTGAACACAATGCAGAAGTAATTGATGATTTGCCAGAACTTCCAAAACACTCATAATAAAAACCGCCCCTGGCAGCAACCAGGAACGGCTTTTCCATAGATTTTCTCTTACCGGGCGCTCCGGAAGATACAATCAGCTTGAACACCTGAATTATATCATTTCCAGAGCGTCCTGACAAGGGGTGTTATTTTTGCACCCAAAATCACATAGATTGTCACTACATGAAGGAGATGATATCATGCTGATAGGAGCTGCTTATATCCGTGTCAGCACGGATGACCAGCTGGATCTGAGCCCTGACTCCCAGCTGGATGAAATTAAAAAATATGCCGCGGCAAATGACATTGTTCTGTCACCTGATTACATTTTCATGGAGCAGGAAGGCCGAAGCGGCAAAAAAGCCGAAAACCGGCCAGAGTTCCAGCGTATGATTTCCACAGCGAAGGTAAAACCTAAACCCTTTGACTGTATTCTCGTCTGGAAATTTTCCCGGTTTGCCAGGAACCAGGACGAAAGCACCTTTTACAAGGGGATGCTCAGGAAGAAACTGGGAATCGATGTGGTCAGCGTGTCAGAGCCTATCATGGAAGGCATGTACGGCCGGCTGATTGAAATGATTATTGAATGGCAGGATGAGTTCTATTCCTACAATCTGGGCGTTGAAGTAAAGCGGGGTATGACGAAAAAGGCGGAACTAAAGGGATATCAGATTGTTCCCTGTCTTGGCTATGCTGCCGTAGGAAATGGAAAGCCTTTCGTTATCGTAGAAGACGAATATAAAATCGTAGAGGATATTTTCCGGATGTATGCCCTGGAAAATCTGGACAGGACTTCCATCGCCCGGCGCCTGAACGCTCAAGGTAAAAAAGCAAAGCGGGGAAACCCTTTCGAGCAGCGAACTATTACCAGGATTCTTACAAATCCTTTTTACAACGGTACAGTAAGCTGGAACGGCATCTCCTTCCAGGGAAGCCATGAGACACGCCAATCTGTCACCGGTTTATATGATATCTGCCAGGAACGACTGAAACAGGAATTCCGCCCTGTGAAGCGCCGCAGCATATCCACATGCAGGCACTGGCTCTCCGGGATTTTAAAATGTTCTGTCTGTGGAGCGACCATGTCCTACAACGGCGGAGGCAAAAGCCGTCCGGACGCTGTCTTTGCCTGCTGGAAATATGCCAAGGGTCTCCATAAGGAATCCTGTTCTGTGACTGTAGCCAAGGCAGAGAGAATTGTCATTCGTTCCCTGGAAAAGATTCTGGAAACGGGAAACTTTGAGTATGACCGAATTCCCCGGCCCGCCTCTGAACAGGATTCCAGCCAAAAGGCAGCCATCGAAGTGAAGCTGGAACGCCTGGCGCTGAAAGAAGAACGTATCCGGTCCGCCTACGAAAACGGCATCGACTCATTAGAAGAGTATAGGACACGAAAGGAACAGCTCTTAAAGGAACGAGCGGAGCTGGAGGCAGAGCTTGCTTCCCTGGAACCAGCTGACTGCTATCCTGTCCTATCTCGTGAAGAGCTTCTGGAACGTGTCAAAACAGTCCATGATCTCCTCTGCTCCCCTGATGTGGACTTTGAAACAAAGGGGACGGCCCTTCGCAGCATTTTAAAATTCATTGTATTTGACCGAAAAGCAGATCGGTTCGAATTTCACTATTACATATCGTAATTTCTTATAAAATCAAGGTTTTGAGCACTAATCTGTTACTGACATACGGCGGGCCTGACGGCGAAATCGGCGCTTCCATGCGCTATCTTTCCCAGCGTTACACCATGCCCTACGCAGAGGGAAAGGGACTTCTGACCGATATTGGCACAGAAGAGCTGGCCCATATGGAGATTGTGGCTGCTATTGTCTGTCAGCTTACAAAAAATCTGACTCCGGATCAGATCGAGGAGTCTGGCTTCGGCCCCTACTACATCGATCATACCACAGGAATCTGGCCGCAGGCAGCCGGAGGTGTCCCCTTTAACGCCTGCGAATTCCAGGTAAAAGGCGACGCCATCACAGATTTAACGGAGGATCTTGCTGCGGAACAGAAAGCACGCTCTACCTATGACAACATCCTCCGTGTTGTAAAGGACCCTGACGTCTGCGATCCGATTCGATACTTACGGGAACGCGAAATCGTCCACTACCAAAGATTCGGCGAAGCCTTAAGAAATCTGCAGGATCATCTGGACAGGAAAAATTTTTATGCCTTTAATCCTGAATTTGATCGTGTGAAATAGCCGGATCGCTCCCGCCTTATAAAAATCCCTGAAATCTCTCGTTTGCAGCTGTAACGAGTACGAAAAAGAAAGCTTTTCTGGCTGAATTCAGAAAAACTTTCTTTTTCTTCAGGGCTTCTCTCCCTCTTTCTTCACTCTTCTTTTATTTTTCCAGCAGCTCTTCTGCCGAATGATTCAGAATATCCGCCAGCTTTTCTACTGTCTCTCTGTCTGGTCCCTCCAGTACAATTTCCTTTCCCTCACGATACAGGTCCGCAAACATGCTGATCTGACGGACAGGCCCAATAAATCCTGACCTGGCTTCTTCTGCCGTATGGGCACTGCAGCACTGGGTTCTGCACGACCAGGTTCCATTCTCCAATTGAACAATGGCATCTGTTTGAAACATAATTCCTCCTGTAAAATCTCCGCATTTTTCGGAACCTATTGTCCCGATGTACATACCATATATTATAAATAATAATTAGAAATTCATAATTTCACAGGTGTTTATCGCACCTCATAGAGTTTTAATAAAATCCTCCGAAAACCTTGAAAATAAAGGATTTATCGCAATCAGTCCACCTTATCCCTTTATATGATTTCACACAATGTTACCCTTGTTCTGCACAATCATAAGGGCAAAATCAAGGGCAGAAAAATCTGATAACACAATATAACAAAGTGTGGTAATCGGGAAACTGTGATGTATGTGCGAATAGATTATTTTGGAGGATAACACTATGGAGAAATATATTTACGATGAAAGCAACGGACTTTGGTATGAATTGCAGGGGGATTATTATATTCCTTGCCTTACTTTACCAACCGAAAAAGAAAACAAGCCTATCGGCTTATGGGGACAGCGACACAAACGCTATTTACAGGAATGCAAGAAAGCAGTTTACATCACGCTACTCACAAGTGGCAGATTGAACAGTTATCTTGCTGATATTGACGAACAGGCAACGGAGATGATGTTTCGATTGGTTGAGCAAATGGCTGATAAGGAGGGCGTTACTGAACAGCTCAAAACAGAACGCCCGATGTTGTGGGTTGGCAGAATAAACGAGATACAGGCAAGAGCAAGAGAAATCGTCAATGCAGAAATTATCTACGCATAGTAATGTAACGCTTATAAGATGAAAAAGAGGGTAGGCAGATAATATTTTTTGTCTACCCTCTTTGACTTGAAAACAGATACTAAATTGAGAAAACCTGCGTAAATACACTATCTCATTTCTGCAATTATTTTAAGACTTTATTGCACGAATTTTATAATAATGATAGAATGAATTAGTCAAAGCTAACTTGATTGATGTAAGGAGAGGTGTAATTATGTCTTTTTTTCAAAACACTTGTAAACCTAAAGGACTTGGCGGAAGCCTTATGGTTAATATGATGAATATAGGTCATTCTCCTATGGCAGAATGGGGATTGAAGCATATAAAAATTAATAAGAACGATATATCATTAGACGTTGGTTGCGGTGGTGGTGCAAATATAAAAAAACTATTAGAAAAAAGTCCAAAGGGTAAAGTTTTTGGCATTGATTATTCAGAGGTTAGTGTTAGAAAATCAAAAAAAGTTAATAAATTTGCAGTAGAAAGAAAGCATTGTGAAATTCTGCAAGGAAATGTGCAGGAACTTCCTTTTGCCAATGAAACCTTTGACTTAGCAACTGCTTTTGAAACAATATATTTTTGGTCTGATATTGACCAAAGTTTTAGCCAGATATATAGAGTGCTAAAAAAAGGTGGAATTTTTATGGTTTGTAATGAGTCAAATGGCGAAAATGACAAAGATAAAAAATGGACAGAGATTATAAAAGGAATGAAAATTTATACTTCCAAAGAGATTAAATATTCTTTGGAAAAAGCAGGATTTACGCATATAGAAACGAACAAAAATGCTAAAGGCTGGCTTTGTGTGGTTGCTCGAAAGTAAAACAATTTTTAAATTTTACCTGATATACTTAACGGATACGCTCACAATTTCAGCAACTGGCGAAGTAATCCCGTCATGCTTGCAAGCCATTCAAAGTCCCCGTTATCTAACAAGGGGCACAATTTACGAGGGCAAATGGACGAAACAGGCGAAAGTCCTTGAATATATGGGGGGGTAAACGCACTTTCAAGGGGTGTTAACTGAAAGACGGTCATTTAACACCTTTTCAAACAAAAAGATAATGAAATTTACATCTCTGAGCAGACAGAAAATGATATTTGGATAGTGGAAAATAATATTGGGGAATTGACAAAGTTTTTGCGAGGTGCTATTATAACGATGTTATATAACAGTGTTATAAAAAGAGGATTAAAAATGAGCAACGAAGAAAAAACGACATTGCAGATGATTTTATCGGCTGCTATACAGGAATTTCTTGAAAAAGGCTTCACATCTGCTTCATTACGAAATATTGCTAAAAAAGCAGGCGTAACCACAGGGGCTTTATATGGCTATTATGATAGTAAAGAGGACTTGTTTGAAGCATTGGTAGGCGAACACTACAATTTTTTACTGGAACGATTTTGCAAGGCTCAAAAAGAATTTGCTGAAATTCCGCCAGAAGAACAACCTAACAATCTTACTTCTACTTCCGGCGAATGTATGTATGAAATGCTCTTGTATGCCTATGAACACTTGAATGAATTTAAGCTCATACTTTGCTGTTCGGAGGGAACACGTTTTTCAAAATTGATTGATGAAATGGTGGAAATAGAAACAAAAGGAACACATGATTATTTAGTAGTTCTTGAAAAGATAGGCAGACCTGCTCCCCCCATTGATGAACGGTTGGAGCATATCTTGATTACAGGAATGTTTAATACATTTTTTGAGTTGATTATACATGAAATGCCTCTTGAAGAAGCAAAGCACTATTTGAAAGAAATGAGAGATTTCTATACCGCCGGGTGGATGAAAATTATGGGGCAATAAAAATGAATAAATTCGTTAGGGCAATCTGCCCTATAATTTTTATACACAGGTTAGTTACTGCTAACTTCACAAGGGCAACACTAACTGAAATGAGGATATTGGAGGACGTTCATTTTGTTCTCGTATCATAAAAAATTTTCAAGGAGGTTTTATCAATGAAAAAACAGTCAAATCTATCAAGACTGATGGGTTATGCCGGAGGGCATAAGATATTGACCTATCTTTCTTGGGTACTGTCTGTAATGAGTGCACTGTTGGCTCTTGTACCTTTTTGGTATATATGGTGTATTATTCACGACATACTGGAGGTTTCCCCGGACTTCTCACAGGCGGAGAATGTCACAGGCTACGGTTGGTCTGCCGTATTGTTTGCAGTTATCTCTATTGTTGTTTACATAGCCGCTTTGATGTGTTCGCATTTGAGCGCGTTCCGGGTTGCCGCTAATATCCGAAAAGAGCTTATGCGCCATATTGCAGCATTGCCGCTCGGAGTAACGGAGAAGTATGGAAGTGGAAAGCTGCGGAGAATAGTAAACGGTTCCAGTGCTGCTACGGAAACGTATCTTGCACACAGGCTTCCCGACAAAGCGGGGGCGATTGCCACCCCTATAGGGCTACTTTTCCTGTTGCTTGCTTTTGACTGGCGGTTAGGGCTTTTAAGCCTTGTTCCCGTTGTGCTTGGTTTTCTGATTATGATGAAAATGACAGGAAAAGACATGGAAAAGCGAATGGAACAATATCAAAATGCGCTTGCCGATATGTCAAATGAAGCCGTTGAATATGTGCGGGGCGTACCCGTAGTAAAGACTTTCGGACAGACAATCTTTTCTTTCAAACGCTTCAAAAACGCGATAGACAATTACGAAACATGGGTAATCGCATACACAAAGGGGCTGCGTCTGCCTATGATGTTCTATACAACGGCAATTAACAGTGTATTCGCGTTTCTGATTGCCGGAGGTATTCTCTTTACAAGGGGCGGCGTAACAAATGAACTTCTGTTAAACCTTATTTTCTATATTGTGATTACGCCCGTCATTGGTACGACGCTCACAAAAATTATGTTTATGAGCGAGGACGCAATGATTGTAGGCGACGCAATTAACAGGATTAATGAAGTGCTGAACGAAAAACCATTATCTGAAAGCAGCGTGAATAATATCCCTAAAGATAATGGGATTACATTAGAACACGTTAGTTACAGCTATGACGGAAAGAAAAACGCGCTCAATGATGTATCTCTTTCCATAAAACCGGGGCAGACAGTCGCATTGGTAGGATCGTCCGGCGGCGGCAAGACAACGCTTGCAAATATCGTCACAAGATTTTTTGACCCGCAAAAAGGGCGCGTACTGATAGGGAATATCGACATATGCGACATTCCGAAAGAAACATTGATGAATAAGGTGTCCTTTGTATTTCAGAACAGCCGACTTATCAAAGCGTCCATATTGGAAAATGTGCGTATGGCAAAGCCTGACGCTACACGCGAAGAAATCGCCCATGCTTTGGAAGCTGTACAGTGCTTGGATATTATTGAAAAATTACCGAATGGCATTGATACGGTTGTCGGCGCAAAAGGCGTATATCTGTCCGGCGGCGAACAGCAAAGAATAGCGATTGCCCGCGCGATTTTGAAAAATGCGCCTATCATAATCCTTGATGAAGCGACCGCATTTGCCGACCCCGATAATGAGGTGCGCGTACAGCAGGCTTTATCCGCGCTTTCAAAGGGAAAGACCGTCATTATGATTGCACACAGGTTGTCGTCAATCACAGACGCGGATTGCATTTATGTACTGCAAGACGGTGAAATTGTCGAAAGCGGCACACATAGCGGACTGATAGAAAGAAACGGCATATTTACAAAAATGTGGAAGGATTATTCCGAAGCGGCAGAATGGAAGATTGCAAAGGAGGTAAACGCATGATTAAGACATTGCAAAGACGTTTTGCATTATCAAGACAGGGGGCTGTCGATTTGATGTGGTATAAAAAAAGTTGACAGCTTGTTCTCAAGGATTTCATAATAAAATC
>ENA-OPWX01000930-OPWX01000930.1-human-gut-metagenome-genome-assembly--contig:-NODE-930-length-23446-cov-2.180668_pt1 | contig 23446 bp, 18 predicted proteins | sample MGYA00241514_ERZ502020 | MGnify/ENA primary metagenome ERZ502020 (study PRJEB25962, sample SAMEA2042105) | human gut metagenome | biome: human gut; feature: human-associated habitat; material: faeces... | reverse complement strand
AAATACAGACAAATTTCATCATGATCATCGGTCCGATGGCAACACAGACATCATACTTTTTGCCTTCATTTACAAGTTTTTCGATCATTGTCGTAACCATTCCGGCATGTCCGTACGTACCGTCGTCCGTACACGGGTAATAATTTCCCGCAACTGCTTTCATCTCATCTTCCAGAATCAACATATCTTTTGTCTTAGCACCGACAATCACATCAGCTTCTATACCATGCTCTTTGAGCCATTTCACCTGCGGATACACCGGAGCCGCTCCGACACCGCCTGCTACAAACAGCATTTTTTTATTTTTTAAAGTTTCGAGATCTTCATGAACAAACTCAGAAGCGCACCCAAGCGGTCCTGTAAAATCACGGAAATAATCTCCCTCTTTCAAAGTTCCCATCTTTGTCGTAGAAGCGCCCACTTCCTGAACGACGATCGTGATAGTCCCCGCTTCTCTGTCGTAGTCACAGATAGTCAGAGGAATACGCTCGCCTTTCTCATCCATCTTTACAATCACAAACTGACCCGGCTCACAATGACTCGCAACACGCGGCGCGTGCACATCCATCAAAAAGATCTTGTCTGCCAGTTTTTCTGCTTTCATTATCTTATACATGGTCTTCCTCCTTGAAAATTTCACTCTTAACTATAATACGCCAAAATCCACTCTATGGCAAGTTCAAATCTCCGTAAGTGCCAAAAGACTCCATTACAAAAAGCCGCTGTCACGATACTTCTATCAAGACAGCGACTTTACAGTTCACACCTGCCAACCGTTTTTGTGTAAAATCACTATTTAAAAGGTTGATATCACTTTATTGTTTATCAATTACCAGTGTATTTTTGTGTTAAATTTTAGAAGTCAACTTCTGTTCCGTAATATGTACATGTGAACAGTTTCTCCATAGCTGCCGGGTCGATCGCTCTCGGGTTAGATCCTGTACATGCATCTCCTACCGCAAGCTCGGAAATCTTAGCAATCTTCTCTTTGAATTCTTCTTCATTGATACCGAAATCTTTCAATGTTTTCGGTATGTTCAGTTTTGCGTTGAATTCATCGATTTTAGCTACAAGGCTGTTAATAAGAGCCTTTTCGGAATTTCCTTCCAGTCCCATTCTACGCGCGATCTCTGCATAACGTTTTGCCGCTACAGAATCTTTTGCATTGTACTGGATAACATACGGAAGATAAATCGCATTTGCACATCCATGCGGAATATGACCTGTGGAGAAAGCTGCGCCTGTCTTATGTGCCATAGAATGTACGATTCCAAGAAGTGCGTTTGAAAATGCCATTCCTGCCAGACACTGTGCGTAATGCATCTGTTCTCTTGCATCCATATTGCAGTTATATGATGCCGGAAGATAATCCAATACCATCTCGATCGCCTGCAGCGCCAATGGATCTGTAAACGGTCCGTTTAATGTGGAAACATATGCTTCAATCGCATGTGTCAGCGCATCCATACCTGTATATGCAACCTGTTTTACCGGAAGACCTGCGACAAGATCCGGATCGACAATCGCAACATCCGGAGTGATATTAAAGTCAGCCAACGGATATTTTACGCCTGTCTGATAGTTTGTAATGACAGAAAACGCCGTAACTTCAGTCGCTGTTCCCGATGTAGACGGAATTGCACAGAATTTTGCTTTCTGTCTCAGCTCCGGAAAGTTAAACGGTGTACATAATTCTTCAAATGTTGTATCCGGGTACTCATAAAATGCCCACATTGCCTTTGCCGCATCAATCGGTGAGCCTCCACCCATAGATACAATCCAGTCCGGCTCAAATGCTCTCATGGCTTCTGCGCCTTTCATAACTGTCTCAACTGACGGATCCGGTTCTACGCCTTCAAACAACTGCACTTCCATTCCCGCTTCTTTTAAATATCCAACTGCTCTGTCAAGAAATCCCTGACGTTTCATAGATCCTCCGCCTACTACGAGGATTGCTTTTTTTCCTTTCAGGTTTTTCAACTCTTCAAGACATCCTTTTCCATGATAAATGTCTCTTGGTAAACAAAATCTGCTCATTTCCGACATCTCCTTTATTTGAATATTGTTATTTTCTTAACATAAATATTATAACTCTTTTAATTCAAAAAAACAACCCTGAATTTGTAAAAATTGCATAAAACATATGTAACTTTCACATAATATCACGGTTGTTTTTCACATACTCTATTCTGCTGTTGTAATGTAGCTTCGCGTTGTCACTTCCGTCGCTTTTCCATTTCGGTTATTGATGAGAACAGCGTTAAATGTAGTCGTTGTATTCGCCGGCATATCGATCGGTCCTGTATATTTTTCCGATGAAGCTGTCGGTTCAGATCCGTCTGTCGTATAATAAGCAGTATATCCGTCAGGTACTGTGATCGTAATCTTCTGAGGATCTGTATATCGGCCGGTAGACGGTGTCACCGCAGGGGCATCTGCAATGGGAAATTCAATCGTATATGTCTGAGATATCACTCCGCTCGGAATCCCTTTCATATTTACAACAATAGCGCGAATCTCCGTTGTTCCTTCTTTTTCCAGTAAGATAGGTTCTTTATATTTTTTCCCTGTCTTCGCAGTCGGATCTGTTCCGTCCGTCGTATAATAGATTTCACCTTCCGTATCCGAACTGATCGTAATCTCCTGAACCTCTTTGTATGTTCCCTCTTCGGGTTTAAATTCAGGAGCTTCACAAACATATTCGGACACCGAAGCCAATACGTTATCATCTTCACAGTCTTCAAGAAGAGATGCCACCTTTTCAGGCTGTTTTGTCTCCATATAAAAATCGATTGCTGCCTGATACAATTTTTCGTTTGTGGGCTGTGTTTCAATCGCGCTCAAATAAACATCTTCCGCACCGTCTGTATCATTTTGATCCAGATAAATTTCCGCAAGACCTACATATGCATCCGGTCTTGACTTATCTTTTATGATCGCACGATCGAAATATTTTTCTGCCGCCATATATTCTTTCTCATTAACTGCACGGTACCCTTTTTTCAGCATTCCTGTATAAGAATTCTGATATGCCACATAAATACCAAATCCGATCAATATAACAACTGCCGCCAGTGTAAGCAAAAGCCTTCTCCTCTTTCTTTTCGCCGCTTCCAGACGTTTTTGCTGCCGGGCTTGACGTTGTCGGCGCAGTTCTGCCGAATTTCTTTCAGTATTATTTGTACTTTTTCTCCGGTTTGAGCGAATACGCTCCATCTCGTCCTCGCTTAAAACACGGGTAGAATTAATATTTTTTGTCAGATCTTCTCTTCTGTATCTTCTGATATCATCTGTCCGTATCTGTCGTGTTGCTCCTTCAACCGACCCTCTTACTTCTCTTGCAAGTACATCATCCAGCGGGTTATAATCGGGAACAATCTGTACTTCGGCTCCACATACGGGGCAGATCATTTGATCATCAGGAATATTTGCTCCGCAATGCACGCATTTCATGCTCTTTCCTCCCGACCGCGTATTGTTTCCACACAATTATTCATCAACATGGCGATCGTCATCGGTCCGACGCCGCCCGGCACCGGAGTGATTGCCGAAACGACCGAAGATACATCTTCACAGTCCACATCTCCGCAGAGATGATTCTGTTCATCTCTATGCATTCCTACATCGATGACAACAGCTCCTTCTTTTATATAATCTTTTGTAATAAATTTTGCTTTACCGATCGCTACAATCAAGATATCCGCCCTTTTGGCAATACTCTTCAAATCTTTTGTTTTTGAATGGGCAACTGTTACAGTTGCATTTTCTCTGAGCAAAAGAGCCGCCATCGGCTTTCCTACAATATTGCTTCTGCCGATGATCACACATTCTTTTCCTTCAATCTCAATTCCCGATCGTTTCAAAAGTTGGATCACTCCTGCAGGAGTACATGACAAAAAACCTTTCTCTCCGATCCAGAGTCTTCCCACACTTACCGGATGAAAGCCATCCACATCTTTATCCGGAGAAATTGTACGGATAACCTTGTCCTCATCGATCTGTTTCGGCAGCGGAAGCTGCACAAGAATGCCGTTTACTTCCGGATCTTCATTCAATTTCTGTACAAGATCCAACAATGTTTGTTCCGATGTATCCTCCGGCAGTTCATATGACCGGGAATTGATCCCGACATACGCGCATGCTTTCTTTTTATTATTCACATATACAGTTGAAGCAGGGTCATTTCCCACCTGTATCACTGCAAGGCAGGCATTTATGCCTGCCTCTGTTAATTTTTCTACTTCGTCGCGCAACTCATCTTTAATCTGTTTTGAGATTGCTTTTCCATCAATAATGTATGGCATTTATTTCTCCTTTAAAACAAGCCTGTTATCGTTCCGTCTTCCGTAACATCGATTCCGTTTGCAGCCGGAACTTTCGGCAGTCCCGGCATCGTCATAACCGCACCTGTCAGCGCAACTACAAATCCTGCTCCGGCACTTACATATACTTCGCGGATGTGGATGTCAAAGCCGTGCGGTCTTCCGAGTTTTTTTGCATCATCAGACAAAGAGTACTGATTCTTTGCCATACATACCGGAAAACTTCCGAATCCCAATGATTCGATCTTTGCAATCTGTTTTTTTGCTGCCGGCTCATATACGACACCGTCTGCTCCGTAAATTTCTTTGGCGATTTTCTCGATCTTTTCTTCTAAAGAAAGGGAATCTTCGTAAAGAAGTTCAAAGTCTGATTTTTTGTTTTCCAATGTATCCAATACTTTTTCGGCAAGTGCAATACCGCCTTCTCCACCTTTTTCCCATACTTCGGACAAAGCAAATTCACAGCCTCTTTCTTCGCAGAACCTGCAGATAAATTCATTTTCCGCATCTGTATCTGTAACAAAAGAATTTAACGTTACAATAACAGGAACCTTATATTTTTGTATATTTTCGATATGTTTTTCAAGATTTACAATTCCTTTTGCGAGTGCATCCAGATTTTCTTCCGCTAAATCTGCTTTCGCAACCCCACCATTATACTTCAAAGCTCGTACAGTTGCAACCAAAACAACTGCATCCGGTTTGACATCTGCCATACGACATTTGATATCGAAGAATTTCTCTGCTCCGAGATCTGCTCCGAATCCCGCTTCTGTAATCGTAATATCACTTAATTTCAGCGCCATCTTTGTTGCGCGCACACTGTTGCATCCATGCGCGATATTTGCAAACGGTCCGCCATGTACAAGCGCAGGTGTATGTTCAAGTGTCTGAATAAGGTTTGGTTTCACCGCATCTTTCAACAAAGCGGTCATCGCCCCTGTTGCATGCAGGTCATCTGCTGTCACCGGCTCTCCCGCAAAATTATACGCTACAATGATTCTGCCCAGGCGAGCTCTTAAATCCGCAAGATCATCTGCAAGGCAAAGAATCGCCATAATTTCAGACGCAACTGTAATAACAAAATGATCTTCCCGCACCATTCCATCCATCTTATTTCCAAGTCCTACAACAATGTTTCTCAGCACACGATCATTCATATCCAGACAGCGTTTCCATACAACCTGTCTCGGGTCGATCTGAAGTTCATTTCCCTGCTGAATGTGATTGTCAAGCATCGCCGCAAGCAAGTTATTTGCCGACGTGATTGCATGAAAATCTCCCGTAAAATGAAGATTCAGATCTTCCATCGGCACAACCTGCGAATAGCCGCCGCCTGCCGCTCCGCCTTTGATTCCGAAACAAGGTCCTAAAGATGGTTCTCGAAGTGCAATAATCGCATTTTTATTCAATTTCGCCATTGCCTGACCTAAACCGACAGATGTTGTCGTCTTGCCTTCGCCTGCCGGAGTTGGATTAATGGCTGTCACAAGAACAAGCTTTCCGTCTTCACGATCTTTAATCTTCTCCCATAACTCATCTGAAAGTTTTGCTTTATACTTTCCGTAAAACTCCAGCTCGTTCTCCTCAATTCCTGCCCGTGCCGCCACATCCTTGATGTGTTCCATTTTTGCTTCCTGTGCGATCTGAATATCTGTCTTCATTTTCTACCTCCTAATTTCCCTTTTGTAAATAGTTTTCAAACTCTTCCTTTGTCATTAATACTTTTCTCGGTTTTGTTCCTTCTTCAGGACCTACAACTCCGGCTTGGGCAAGCTGATCCATAATCCTTGCCGCCCGGTTAAACCCGATTTTAAACATTCTCTGAAGCATTCCGATAGATGCTTTTTCTTTTTCTATAATAAGCTTTCCGGCCTCTATAAAATATGTATCACGGTCATCACCGTTTTCACCTGCCTGCATTCCATTTCCCGATGACACAATATTAGTGACCATATGCTCTTCCAGTTCATTATTATAAGAAACTCTTTCACTGTGATTGATCAGATAATCGACTACATTTTGAACTTCTTTATCTGATACGAATGAACCTTGCACACGAACGGGTTTCGGATATCCTGACGGATAAAAAAGCATATCCCCTTTACCGAGCAGTTTTTCCGCGCCATTCATATCTATAATTGTTCTTGAGTCAACACCTGACGAAACCGAAAATGCAATACGAGAGGGCATATTTGCTTTAATAAGACCGGTAATGACATTGACAGATGGTCTTTGTGTCGCAAGGATCAAATGCAGTCCTGCCGCCCGCGCAAGCTGTGCAAGACGACAAATAGCACCTTCTACCTCTCCCGGAGCAACCATCATAAGGTCTGCCAGCTCATCAATAATAATTACGATCTGAGGAAGCTTTTTCTGAATATCCTCTCCTGTCTGACCTTGTTCTATCTTTTCATTAAATCCCTTCAGATCACGCACGTTATAATCAGCAAACAGTTTATAACGCTTCTCCATCTCTGCTACAGCCCAGTTCAAAGCACCTGCCGCTTTTTTCGGATCTGTTACAACAGGGATCATCAGATGCGGAATCCCGTTATATACGCTCAACTCCACAACTTTCGGATCGACTAAGATCAGTTTGACTTCTTCCGGATCCGCTTTGTAGATAATACTCATGATCAACGTATTGATACAAACTGATTTTCCCGATCCGGTTGCTCCTGCCACAAGAAGGTGCGGCATCTTCGCAATATCCGAAACGACTACTTTTCCCGCAATATCTTTTCCGACCGCAAACGAAATGGGAGAAGCGCTTGCCTGAAATTCTTTTGATTCCAAAAGATCACGAAGCATAACCGCTGTATTCTCACTGTTCGGCACTTCAATTCCCACTGCCGCTTTTCCCGGAATCGGAGCTTCGATACGAAGATCCGCCACTGCAAGATTTAATTTAATGTCATCTGAAAGACCGACAATCTTACTTACTTTCACCCCTTGCTCCGGCTGCAGTTCATATCTTGTAACGGACGGTCCACAACTTGCATTCGTCACATGTACGCCAACTCCGAAATTGCGTAATGTCTGCTCTAACTTAAGCGCCGTAGCTCTAAGATGCGCATCTGAATCTCCACCGGCTTTCCTTCCTTTTTTCAGAAGACTGATCGGAGGTGTATGATAAACAGGATGTTCCTTCTGCTCTTCTATTCTCACCGCATCGGCCACGTTCTGAGTTTCCCTTGCCACTGCTTGGGAATCTTCTTTTTTGTTTTTTCTTCCTGACGTATTTTTCTGATTCTGAAGATCCTCTTCTGCCTTTTCTTCTAAAGGCGTGAATGTATCTGTCTGCTGCAAAGCCTCATACTGCTGTTCTTTCCCCTCTTGCCGAATAGGTTCTGCTTCCATAAAAGGTTCTTCACGATTAATGACAAATGCTTCGTTATCAGGTATCAATTCGCACACATCCGGCGATTTATTCTTCCTTCTGCCTTTTTTCGGTATTTCTGCTTCAGACATAAGAGTCGTTGCAAATGAAACACCGGACACTTTATGATCGATCCTTTTCTCCGGCTCGTTTTCTTCTTTTTTCAAAGATTGTCCCGATTTCCGACTCTCAGACAGTGTTTTTGACTCTTCCTTTTGCTTTGCTCTTAAAACTGCCGTCTCCTGACGTTTCCTTCGCACATCCTCATATGCTCTTTTACTTTTTCGGCCGATCGGAGCTAACAATGATTTTTCTGTAATCAATATGATGCATATCACCGATAAAACAACTAAGACAACATATGTTCCTATCTTCCCGATCAAAGGGCAGAGCATACTAATCATACAGCCTCCGGTCAAACCTCCGGCATTATGATGCTCACTGGCAGCAGTATAGTATGAAATCAGTTTTGTTCCCGGCGTATAAGAATTAAATATCAATTCCAGTATTGCCGTCAAAAATAAGAACAAAAATACTCCTGCCGCGATTTTTATATAAGCATGTGTATTTCCTCTGTTTGAAATAAAAAAAGCGGCGGCCGCAAAAACAAGAAACGGCAATACATATGCCATATATCCAAACAAACCAAATAGTACAGAAGAAACTGCCTCCCCCGCAATTCCGCCAATACCAAAATTACTCAAAACAAGCAGAATGCACACTGTCAATATAACAAGTATCGTAATTTCCCCCGCAAGTTCTGTATTTTTTGCATTGCTGCTTTTCGCTTTCGTTCTCGTCTTTTTCTTTGATCTTGTATTTTTTCTTCCTTTTGTAGTCTTGGAAGCCATATAATTCCCCCTTGGTAATTAAACATACTATATTTAGTATATCATCATTTGAAAATCATGTCATCAAATTTTTCTCTTGTTTCTCTTTCTCTTTGTCGATCAATGAGTGAAGCTTTGCAAAAGCCTCTTTGATTCCTCCGACCTCATCTATCATCCCTTCCTTTACTGCCTGCTCTCCTTCAAGCATTGTTCCTACATCTTTTACAAGCTGCGAAGAATCAAGCATTAATTCTAAAAGCCGATCCTGAGTGATGTTAGAATGAGACGCAATGAATTTTGTAATACGATCCTGCGTTTTTTCCATATTTCGATAACTTTGCATCACTCCGATAAACATTCCGGTAGAACGCACAGGATGAACGATCATCGTACCCGTCGGCACAATAAAGGAATAATCTGCCGACACAGCCAGCGGGCCTCCGATTGAATGACTTCCCCCAAGTACGAGCGACACCGTAGGCTTGCTTAAAGATGCGATCATTTCAGCTATTGCCAGTCCGGCTTCCACATCGCCTCCAAGCGTATTTAATAAAATTAAAACTCCGTCTGTTTCATCATCTTCTTCTATCTGTGCAAGTCTCGGAAGAAGATGTTCGTATTTCGTTGCTTTCGTGTTTCCTGAAACACTGTCATGACCTTCGATTTCCCCTATGATCGTCAGTAATTGAATTCCGTATTTCGAACCGCTCTCTTTCATATTAAGAGTTCCCATTTCTTTGATCTCGTTATTTTCGCCTTCTCTTTTTTGCTGCTCTTCAGCCATTTTGCCTCCTCCTTCATACCGCAAAAAATATTCGTATCAAAAGATATCCGATATCTTTAAAATCAGTATGAAAAAAATCGAGATATTTTATGCAGTTTTGGAGGAAACAATTTTCCAAAAAACACATTTCAGAATTGTAGGCAGTCACCAAAGTATAGGTGGGGAACAAACTTTCACTCGTCGTCTATACAAAAAATGGCACAGATGTAAATTGTATACATCCATACCATTTTTTAAGAATTATTTTAATGCCTGCTCTACATCGGCAATAATATCTTCGGCGTTCTCGATTCCTACACTGAAACGGATCAAATCCGGCTGAACTCCCGCCTCTTTCAACTCCTGCTCGTTCATCTGACGATGAGTATGGCTTGCCGGGTGAAGCACACAGCTTCTTGCGTCCGCCACATGGGTTACGATTGCTACCATTTTCAATTTATCCATCATTTCCACAGCTGCTTCTCTTCCGCCTTTCAGACCGAATGTCAGCACTCCGCACGTACCGTTTGGCATATATTTCTGTGCCAGATCATAATACTTATCTCCTTCCAACGACGGATAACTTACCCAAGCTACTTTATCATGTCCTTTCAAATACTTTGCAACTTTCAACGCATTCTCACAATGTCTTGGCACTCTTAAGTGAAGCGTTTCAAGTCCGATATTCAGCAAAAATGCATTTTGCGGCGCCTGAATGGAACCAAGGTCTCTCATAAGCTGAGCTGTTGCCTTTGTAATATAAGCGCCTTTTCCGAATTTTTCTGTATATACAATTCCGTGATATGTCTTATCCGGTGTCGTAAGTCCCGGAAATTTATCTGCATGGGCATTCCAGTCAAAATTGCCACTGTCAATGATCGCACCTCCGACACACGCCGCATGGCCATCCATATATTTTGTTGTAGAGTGGGTAACAATATCTGCTCCCCACTCAAACGGACGGCAGTTAATCGGTGTTGCAAACGTATTATCCACAATAAACGGAACTCCGTGTCTGTGCGCCGCACTTGCAAATTTTTGAAAATCAAGAACAACAAGAGCCGGATTGGCAATCGACTCTCCAAACACCGCTTTTGTGTTTTCTCTAAATGCAGCCTCCAGTTCTTCCTCAGAACAATCCGGATCTACAAATGTAGCATCTACGCCCATTTTTTTAATTGTATGAGCATAAAGATTATATGTACCGCCATACAAAGCCGACGCGCATACGATATGGTCTCCCTGTTCCGCAATGTTCATAATTGCATAGAAATTCGCCGCTTGTCCGGAAGATGTCAGCATCCCCGCATATCCGCCTTCAAGATCGCATATTTTGGCAGCAACCGCATCGTTCGTCGGATTTTGAAGACGCGTATAAAAATATCCCGACTCTTCAAGATCAAACAGTCTTCCCATCTGCTCGCTGCTCGTATAACGAAATGTAGTGCTCTGATAAATCGGAAGTACTCTTGCTTCTCCGTTTCCGGGTTCATATCCCGACTGTATACATTTTGTTTCGATTCTGTAATCGCTCATCTTCTTTGTCCTCCTGCGTTTTTCCTGTTTGTATGCCTGCATTCCCTGAATCGCCTATTCATTCCAGTTATGATATACGTCCTGGACATCATCGTCTTCTTCGAGAAGATCTAATGTTTTCTGGATATTTTTAATATCCTCTTCACTTGTCAAATCGACATAAGTCTGAGGGATCATCGTAACTTCCGCTCCTGCCATTACAATTCCCGCCTCTTCTAATTTCAGACGCACTTCACTAAATGCAGCCGGATCTGTCAAAATTTCAAAACTTTCCTCTTCTTCCGCGAAATCTTCCGCTCCCGCATCCAGTGCAAGCATCATCAGTTCATCCGCATCCATGCTGCAGTCTTCTTTTGCCACAAAAATCTGGCCTTTCTCATCAAACATAAATGATACACAACCTGGCGTGCCTACGTTTCCACTTCCTTTTGTAAACGCGTTGCGTACATTTGAAGCTGTCCGGTTTTTATTATCTGTCAATGTTTTTACGATGATTGCCGTTCCGTTCGGACCATATCCTTCATATGTAATATGCTCGTAATTATCGCCCGCTCCTTCGCCTGCTGCTTTTTTAATATTTCTCTCGATCGTATCATTCGGCATATTATTCGACTTTGCCTTTGCAATAACATCGCGCAAACGACTGTTATTTGCCGGATCCGGTCCGCCGCCTTCTTTTACCGCCACAGCAAGTTCTCTTCCGATCTTTGTAAAAATCTTTCCCTTAGCCGCATCGTTTTTTTCTTTCTTATGTTTAATATTTGCAAACTTTGAATGTCCAGACATATAAATTTTCTCCTCTTCTTTTTCTCTTGTACAGTCCGTTTCGCTCAACCGCACATTTTGCTTTACAATTTTATCACTCTTTTGATCTTCTGTAAAGAAGTCAGAACAGTCTATGTAGCAATTTCAAGACTGATCCTTATTGCTTTATCTACTTTCTGCATCATTGCACTGTCTATATGACAGACATATTCTTTCAGCCGCTGCTTATCGATCGTACGAATCTGTTCTAGCAATATAACAGAATTTTTTACGATTTTATAATCTCTTGTACTGATCTCTATATGAGTCGGCAGCTTCGCCTTATTCATCTTTGATGTAATCGCCGCACAGATCACAGTCGGACTATGTCTGTTTCCGACATTATTCTGTATGACAAGAACAGGTCTTACCCCTCCCTGTTCCGAACCGACAACAGGACTTAAGTCGGCATAAAAAATGTCTCCGCGTCTGATCATCAAATTTTTCACTCTCCGATTTCATACTAATATTCTCCTCATAACCTCCCGGTCATGTTCATTTATCAGTATTCCCTTTGTCATCGGATGTATTCACCAAACAATTACTTCATCAGATCAAAATCACCGCCTGTGTAAACCCTCGGAATCCGTTTTCCGAGACAACAGACAAATTCATAGTTAAATCTTCCGCTTAATTTTGACAATTCCTCTACTGTTATTTCATCTTTTCCGTCTTTTCCGATCAAAACAACCCGATCCATAAATGCCGCCCCCGGTATATCGGTCACATCTACCATGAACTGGTCCATACATACTCTTCCTACGATTTTTGCCCGCTTTCCTCTGATAAGCACACTGCCTTTATTAGAAAGAGAACGTGGATATCCGTCTCCGTATCCGACCGGGATCGTGGCAATTTTCATCTTTTCCGGAGCAACAAATGTTCCCCCGTAGCTAATCGGTGTTCCTGCCTCTACTTCTTTCACAAATGTAATATGACTGATCAATGAAAGAGCCGGTTTCAGATGAACATTGCTCTTTTGCACTTCGTCTGACGGATACATTCCATATGTAGAAATGCCTGCTCTTGCAAGATCATGCTTCAAATTAGGAAAATCAATGATTCCGGCGCTGTTATCACAGTCATAATACGTAATATCTACATTCCGTTTTTCCAACTGTTCCTTCATCCACAAAAAACGTTCATGCTGCTTTAACGTATATGATTTTTCTTTTTCATCTGCTTTGGCAAAATGAGTAAATAACCCTTCCATATGTATATTCGGAAGTTTACTGATCTCCTCGATCAAATTTACACTTTCGCTATTTACAGGAAATCCTATCCGTCCCATTCCGGTATCGATCTTAATGTGGAAATAAGCATTTTTCCCCTGGCGAACCGCTTCGTCTGACATCCCTTCCGCCATCTCTTTTGTGTAGACAGCCGCACGGATCTCGTTTTTTATCATCGTTTCATATTGATCCGGAAAAACACAGCCAAGTACAAGGATCGGTTTTTTAATTCCTTCTTTCCGAAGAGACACCGCTTCTTCAATACAGGCGACGGCATACCCCCATACATATGAAAATGTTTCAAACATCCGCGCAATCGGAACAGCGCCATGCCCATATCCGTCCGTCTTGATTACAGCGATCAGACGCGCCTCTTTTCCGATTTGATCTTTCATCTGTTCCATATTATAAGCGATTGCGTCCAGATCAATCTGCGCGCATACCCGATTATGTTGATCCATGTCCTTACTCCTTATATCACTCATCTGTTTCTCTTTTTGATCTGTCAAAGCCTTTCTTCCGCATTCTTCAAACATTGCCCTATCCCATCGATCAGATCTCTTGCTAAAACACTGTAACTCCCTTTCTTTTTTCTTGCTTCATCTCCGCCGCATGCATGAAAATATACCCCTGCCGATACAGCGTCGAAAATATCTGTTTTCTGAGCAGCAAGCCCTGAGATCATTCCGGCAAGAACATCCCCCGATCCTGCTTTTGCCATGGCGCTGTTTCCCGCGAGATTCAAAAAAGGATGATGTCCTTCCTTCATAACGACAGTTCTGCTGTCTTTTAACGCACATACAACCTGATATTGTTCCGTAAATTCTTTCACGACAGAAAAACGACGTTCTGCAATCTGAGGGATCTCTTTATTGATCAATCTTGACATTTCTTTCATATGCGGAGTCAAAATCACATTGGGAACTCCCTGCAACTGTTCCATATCCATACTGAGAAGATTTAGTCCGTCTGCATCGATAATACACGGACAAGATCGGAGTTTTTCTTCTTCACTGCCATTTTCTCTTAATATTTCCATCGTCTTTTTCAAAAGCCGGCTCGCAAACACACTTGTTCCAAGTCCGCATCCGATGCATATAACATCTGCCCATTGAATCAATTTTTCCAGTTCTTTATCATCAGGCTTTCCGGCCGTTTCGTTATAGCACGATATAATTGCTTCAGGGAGCAATTCCTGTAAAACAGTCCTGTTTTCTTCCGCCGTATAAATCTGAACAAGTCCGGCGCCGACCGCATATGCGGCCTTTGCCGACAAATACGCGGCGCCCGCCATTCCTTTACTCCCGGTAATCATTAAAATTTTTCCATAATCTCCTTTGTGAGAATCCGCTGCTCGTTTTGGCAAAAGCAAAGGAATATCTTCCGGATCATATGTAATACATACATCTTTGTTTTTTTCAAAAAAAGAAAGATCGATTCCGATCGGAACTGATACTGTTTCCCCGGCATACAGTTTCCCCGGAAATAATTCGCATCCCAACTTCACACACTCCATAGAAACTGTAATATCTGCACGAAATGCAATTCCCAAAACTCTGCCGCTCTCCGCACATATGCCGGATGGAATGTCGATCGCTGCTTTTTCACACTTCTTATCATTCATCCATTCAATTACAGTATGGTACCTGCCCTCAATAGCCCTGCTCAATCCTACGCCAAACACAGCGTCAATTATAACAGTATATTCCTTTTTAGGAAAATCTGTGAACACAGAAATGCCCAGCCGTTCTGCAATTTGCTTCTGCGTCCGGCATTCCTCGCTCATAGACGCATCTTGCCCTACAAATAATACTTCTGCACAAAAACCATATTCCTTCAATATACGTGCAGCCGCAAATCCGTCTCCGCCGTTATTTCCGCTTCCACATACAACAAGTGTATCTGAAAAATCTACTCCTCTGTCTTTCAAAACTCTAACTGTTTCAAGCGCAGCCCTTTCCATCAATACGAGTGACGGAATCCCTACTTTTTCAATCGTATATGTATCTGCCGCTTTCATCTGCGCTCCATTGGGAAGATATCTCATTGATCTCACCGCCTTTATTATGCTGTTTAAATGGGAACGCCCGCAGTTTCCTGCGGGGTTCTGTCTTCAAGTATCTATTTTTTCTGTCCGCCTTCTCGCTGACTGATATTATAAGACAATTTCATAAGACTGTCTGAAAGATGTACACTTTCCACAATCACATCTTTCGGAAGGTTTAAATCTGTATGTGCAAAATTCCATATAGCCTTGATTCCATTCGCAACGAGAAGATCCGCAACTTCAATCGCTTTTGACTTCGGAATCGTCAGTGCGGCGATCTCTATGTCATTATTTCAAAAAATCTACCAGTTCATCCATCATGCGCACTTCGATTCCCCGAATTGCCATTCCCTCAAAACGTGGATTTACATCGAACAGACTTTTCAAAACAAAGCCGCTCCTCTCAAAAGAAGCATAATTTGCGAGCGCCTGTCCCAAATTTCCCGCTCCGATAATAATAAAATTATGCGTTTTATCAAGTCCCAATATCTTGCCGATCTCTGTATAAAGATACTTCACATTATATCCATACCCCTGCTGTCCGAATCCGCCGAAATTGTTTAAATCTTGACGAATCTGAGACGCCGTTACATTCATCTTCTTACTCAGATCATTGGAAGAGATCCTCTCGACCCCGATTTCAAGCAGATCTCCCAAATACCGATAATATCTCGGCAGTCTTGAAATTACCGCTCTGGATATTTTTCTACGCTCCACGTTTATCACCTTTCCACCGCGCCGTCTATACTCGCGCTTGTATCTATATTGTTTCACACGTCGGACGTGCCGACACTTCCGTTCCATTATATAAAATAGTTAATATTATGTCAATTTTTACTTTTTATTTACAGGACATTCAGCTATAATAGATTGGAAAACAGACCATTACTATAATCGTTATTATGAAAGAGGAATTATATCATGATACTTGCATGTCATAATCTTAAAAAATCATTCGGAGACCGAATCATTGTCGATACCGGATCTTTTCATATAGAGGAACGTGAAAAAGCAGCTCTTGTCGGGGTAAACGGCGCCGGAAAATCAACAATCTTCAAAATGATCATCGGAGAAGAACCTTCTGACGGAGGAGAAATAATCCTTGCAAAAGGCCGCTCAATCGGTTATCTTGCCCAACATCAAAACCTGATTCCAAACGGTACCATTTACGAAGAACTTCGATCTGCCAAAGCAGACATCATCGAAATGGAACAACAGCTTCGCTCAATCGAACACGAACTACAATCATTATCCGGAGAGGAATTAAATGCCCGTCTCGAAACATACAACCGCCTTCAGTCGCAATTTGAATCTCAAAACGGATATGCGTGTGAAAGTGAGATTATCGGTGTGTTAAAAGGACTTGGATTTACCGAAGAAGAATTTTCAAAAAAAACAGATACTTTATCCGGTGGACAGAAAACCCGTGTCGCCCTCGGGAAACTTCTTCTTACCGATCCCGACATCCTGCTCCTCGACGAGCCTACAAACCATTTAGATTTAAATTCGATCTCATGGCTTGAAACTTATTTAATGAACTATAACGGCGCTGTATTCATCGTATCTCACGATCGCTTTTTCTTGAATCGAGTAGTTACAAAAGTAATTGAAATTGAAAACGGCGCTCTTTCTATGTATATGGGAAATTACCGCGCCTACTCTGAAAAAAAACAGCAGATCCGTGATGCGAAACTAAAAGAATATTTCAATCAGCAGCGTGAAATCAAACATCAACAGGCAGTAATCGAAAAACTTCGCTCTTTCAATAGGGAAAAATCCATCCGCCGGGCAGAAAGCCGTGAAAAATTATTAGAAAAAATCACCATTGTAGATAAACCTCAAGAGGCAGTCCGGGAAATGCATTTTTCTCTGGAACCGTACTGTGTCAGCGGAAACGATGTACTGACAGTTGAGCATCTTTCAAAACAGTTTGATACCCAACTCCTTTTTCAAGATGTCAGTTTTGAGATCAAACGCGGGGAGCATGTAGCTGTCATAGGAGATAACGGAACAGGAAAGACAACGCTTCTAAAGATATTAAATCAAGTGATCAAAGCCGACAATGGCTCTTTCACTCTCGGAGCCAAAGTACAGATCGGCTATTACGATCAGGAACATCATGTTCTTCATGATGATAAAACGATATTTGAGGAAATATCCGACGACTACCCTCATCTTACTAATACAGAGATTCGAAATACATTGGCTGCATTCCAATTTACGGGAGATGAAGTATTCCAAGTAATCCATTCATTAAGCGGCGGCGAAAAAGGAAGAGTATCACTTGCAAAACTTATGCTTTCCGAAGCAAATTTCCTAATTCTTGACGAACCTACAAACCACCTTGACATCGCCTCGAAGGAGATACTTGAAGAAGCCCTGAACAATTACACCGGAACGATCCTCTACGTTTCCCATGACCGTTACTTTATCAACAGTACTGCTTCCAGAATACTGGAACTTGTCAATCAGACTTTTGTAAATTATATCGGAAATTATGACTACTATCTCGAAAAAAAGGATGAACTGACGCAAACTTACGCCTCAAGTCAGATACAGAGGCAAGTTTCCACTTCTCAAAACGGCAGTGAAACACTTCCTGCCGATGGAGCTTTTTTATCAGATTCCAAATTGAGCTGGCAAGAACAAAAAGAACAGCAGGCAAAAGAACGAAAGAGAAAAAGCGAACTCAAAAAAACAGAAGATGAAATCGCACTTCTCGAAAACAGAAACGGAGAAATTGATTTTCAAATGACATTGGAAGAAGTATATTCTAACTCCGTGAAATGTCAGGAACTTTCAACCGAGCGAACTAAGAACGAACTCCGTCTTGAAGAATTGTACGAAAAATGGGGAGAACTTGCCGAATAATATATTCTACAAGATAAAAAGGCAGGAAAGAAAGGAATGCATCCCATGGCAGCATTCCTTTCTTTCCTGCTCTTTCATCATCTTTTTTGCTGTTTTCCAAACAAAACACACAAATATTTTACAGATCAAAAATAAGATTCCTATCTTTCATTTCCCATACAGAACACAGCTACTACACCCGGACCTGTATGACTTCCTATCACTGTTCCGATATTGTTGATCAAAATATTTTCAACACCCATCTTCTCACGTACAAGTTGCGCCACATATTCCGCATCTTCGATACAGTCTCCGTGAGTAATCATAATCAAATCATTCTCCCAGCCTTCTGACTGTTTTACTGCCATATCTACAATTTTATTCAAAGATTTTTTACGTCCTCTTTCTTTTCCGATCACCTGTAATTTTCCTTCATTATCCATATGAATGATCGGTTTGATCTGGACAAGCGTTCCGAGAACTGCCGTTGTTTTAGATACACGACCTCCTCTATGAAGATGATTCAGATCATCCACCGTCACATTATGGCAAATATGAAGTTTATTTTCTTCTGTCCACTTTGCAACTTCTTCTATCGTCTTGCCTTCCGCCTTTTTCTGCAGCGCTTTGTGTAATAGTAGAGCCTCTCCCATGCAGGCACAAAGCGTATCGACTACGATAACTTTTGCCTCAGGATATTTTTCTTCCAACATCTCCCCTGCAAGACGCATACTGTTTAAAGTTCCGCTTAAACCGGACGAAAACCCAAGATGTAAAATATCCTTTCCTTCTTTCACAAATGGTTCTAATGCTTCCATAGCCTCTTCCGGATTCACTTGCGAAGTAACAGACATCTTCCCCTCGCGGAGTTTCTCAAAAAACTCTTTTGCAGTCAATCCTTCCATATCTGTATAGGTTTCTCCGTCAATCGTATATTTTAATGCAACAACCGGAACATGTCTTTCTTCCAACCATAATTTCGGCACATCAACCGTGCTGTTTACTGTAATCACATAATCTCTCATTTTTGCATGCCTCCTGTACAAATATCAGAACACAGATAATTTCTGTATTCTTATATTTACATATAATACCATTTTTTTAGACATTACGCAAAATTTTTTAACAAAAATTAAAATTTGTAATAACAGTTCTTCCATACACAAAAACTTGTCTGCCGCAAAAACCGAAAATCAATTTAATTTTACATTCATATAATTTCGTCCTGATAATGTCTTATTAAATACAAGGAAACAAAACACCAAAATACACCCAATTATAAATCCATACAGATTGAAACATGCCGTCAAAACCAAAAGAAGAAGACGCATAAATTTTAGCGCGTATCCTAATTCAAAATTAGGCTGTGTATAATTTGCCACAGCTACAAACGCCATGTACAGCATCACCTCACTGTTGAACCAACCGGACTGTACCGAAAATTCGCCCATCACAATACCCGCAATCACGCTAAGAGGCGTACTCAACATTGTCGGGGTATTCATTGCCGCCAGACGAAGTCCGTCAATCGACAATTCTAAAATAATAAACTGAAAGACAAGCGGAATATTTACTGTATCCTGCACCTCTACAAAACGAAACACTTCAGGCAGCCATTCAATATTCTGCATAAATAATAAATATAATGGTGTAAAAAATACCGTTGCAACTGTGATCAGCGTTCTTGTAATCTTTAAATACATTCCTGTTACTGTCGGAAAATAATAATCATTTGCTTCCTCTATCATATCAAAAATCGAAGTAGGAAGGATCATTGCCGACGGAGAATTATCTACAAGAATTACAACTTTCCCTTCAAAAAGACATGCCGCTGCCGTATCCGGACGCTCTGTATATTTAAATTTAGGAAAAGGATTAAACCATTTTCGTTTAAAAAGAGCTTCTGCAAGGCTTTGCTGATTCATCCGCAGATCATTTAATTCCAATGTTTCAATCCTTTTCTTTAAGTTTTGTAAAAGTTCCTTATCCACTCTGTCTTTCATGTAACAAATCGCAATATCTGTACGCGAAGACTGCCCTGCCTCCGTCATCTCCATGACAAGATGCGGATCCCGAATCCTTCTCCGCATCAGTGCTGTGTTAAATACGATTGTTTCTACAAATCCGTCTCTTGATCCGCGAAGCGATTTATCCTTATCGGGTTCATCGACTCCTCTCGCCGGATATGTCCTGCAGTCAAGAGCAATACATTCCTTATATCCATCAATAAACAGGCAGGCAGGACCGGAAAGGACGTTGCGGATCACCTGATCAAAATCTTCCAAGATTTCTACTTCCACATAAGGAACATGTTTCTGAATAAACATTTCTGCATCTTTCGGCATATCCTGTTCGGATACAGAAAGAAAGGAGTCCATGATCTTTAACATTGCTTCATCTTTTATAAATCCATCAATGTAATAGAACACAGACGCCTTTCCGCCTATTATGATCTCCCTTCTGATAATATCAAAACTTTCCTTAACCGGAAGAATCTCATTCATATATCTTATATTTTCTTCAAATGAACTGTTTAACTTTTTCGTATTTTTTTCTACCATAGAAACTTCCCCTTTTTTCTGCCGGATACCGACAGTACATTTTCTATGGTTAGAATACCCTTTTTTTATTTTTTTATTCGATCGGCTTTTTAATATATTATTTCTTTTTACGCTATAACGGTTTACCATGCTAATCAACGGATTCTTCAAGATATCCGGCTTTTTTCATTTTCTCGATGACCTGTTTCTGTCTCTGCCGTGCAAGTTCGGGACTGGCTGTAGGATTATAGTTTGTCGGAGCATTCGGCACTCCGGCAAGAAGGGTACATTCGTCAAAATTCATCTCCGACGGAACTTTACCAAAATAGCCGTTTGAGGCATCCGCCACGCAATAATATCCATTTCCAAAGAAAATAGAATTTACATACAACTCAAAAATCGTATCTTTGTCAAGCTCGGACTCGATCTTAAACGCCATAAACATTTCCGCCACTTTCCGTACGATCTTCTTATCCTGCGTAAAATACTGATTTTTTGCAAGCTGCTGGGTGATCGTGCTGCCGCCTTCTACATAAGCTCCCGCTTTGATATCATTAAAAAAGGCTCTTCCAACCGCAATCGGATCGACCCCGAAATGGTCATAAAACCGTTTATCTTCCACTGACACAACTGCTTTCTTGTAAATATCCGGGAGCTGCTCTGCCGATACGAAATTTTCATCTTCCACTGTTTCCTTCCGGATCTGCACAAGACTCTTCTCTTCCAGCGCCTCCTGATACATCCGATATCCCTTCCCGGCAACAAATCCCCCTGCACAGACAATGATCAGAAGCATCCCTACCAGTATTCTGCGAATCCGTTTCATACGCCTCTCCTCCTTTGTATGTCCTGCTTTTCACTTTCTTACCATGTCACCTTCAGCTTAAAATCTTGATCAATTTTGCACTGTCCCAGAGACAGACGCACCCCCTGGGTACGCAACAGACGGCAAATTTCATGAAAGATCCGCAACACACTGTTCTCATTTGCCATGTTCTCCCTATATTTTTCGTAATAAGAACGCTTTGTGAACATCGTAAGTTTCGGCAGTGATGTCTTAATATTTCGAGCCACGATCTTTTCCTGCCCAATAAAATGAAACTCATTGATCCATCCTTCATGAGAACCATTATCAAGATTTCTCGGTATCTCCCCAATTTCTTCTTTCGTCTCCTGGATCAGTTCATAAATTCCGTATACAGTATCTCGATCCACCTTAAACATCTGCATCAGCTGAATATCATCAAACAATTTATAAGTACAATATCTCAGATTTCCATTTCCAAAAAGTTCCAGAGAAAATCCACCGTACTCTCCTTCCCAACCCACAACCGGACTTGTCTGATAGGAAAAAATCTTCATCTCCTTTGTCAATGTCGCCATTTACTTCTAACCCCTTTTTTATTCTGCTTTACTTCTCGATCTATACTACCGCCAGAAGCGATAATAGATGGAACGATTTTTCTTTCTGAAAAAGTTCTTCCAACCGTTTTAAATTCGTATCTGAGTGCTCCACTTCCTTGGCATACCTGTGTGCAATCTCTGCCACCTCTTCCACCTGTGGAAATTTCCCATGTGAAAGGAAGGAGGCAAACACCATCTCCTGAATCAACAGTGTGCTGGCGACTGCGAATTTCGCCTTCTCGTATGCCATCTCATCATAAACAGCTCCGCAGAAATATGTGAAGAGAAAATATACCATTAGCTGTTCCAGGTAAATTTCCCAGCGCTCTTCTTTGCAAACTTCTCTTTCAAACCGCGCAAATGCTTCCTGATAAAATGCCTCACCTTGTCCAAACAGCTTCTGCTCCACAGATTCTATATAAGGCTTCCAATCCGCCTTTAACACTTCCAGTTTTCCAAAGACTTGGAACATCTGACTCATTATCTCATAACGTGATCTGCTTTTTGGTCTAATTTTCTCTAATTTTTCTCTGAACCTCTCACGATTCTTCTCCTTTTGATAACGCTCAAGCAGCTGATCAATCTCAAAAAGAGCTTCTCCCCGAATTCTTCGCTGTACATCATGGGCGATCGCCAGCACCTTCCCGATCCGAACTTCCATTGACTCCTTCCGATCTTGGAGAATACCGATCATCGCCTCCCGAACATCCATCAGTTTTGTAAATAAGAAAAAGTCAAAGGATTCATACGTTTCTTCTCTGTCATCTTCTTTGTTCAAAAAACGAACCGGTTCTTTGCCGCCAAGTATAATCTTTGCTGCTTCCACACATGAGAGGGAAAGAGAGATTTCTCGGATCCCCTCATATTCCTCGATATGACGGGGATACATTCTGCAAGTCCGGCAAAGCATCTTCTCTCCCTTCTCCGCGTACAGATCACACAGATTTTCCTCATTTAAAAAAGCGCACCTTCCCTTATATTGTAAAAAAGCGCCTTCCTTCCAGTCCACAGAATTTTTCATACGGTTTCCAAATGCGCCTGGTATCTTTTTATATTTTCTAAGTGACTTGTCATCGATCATAATCTGCCATCCGGCACAGCAGGTGTCTGTACACGCAGATGCGGTACACTGAAACTTTCTATAATAATGCGGCACGGTATATAACATGTTTCCTTCTATCCTTTCCATTCATTGCCTTTCCTCTATCTTATTTCCCTGAAAACTAAATGTCAAGCAAAAAGGAGAGTGTTAAAATTCCACTCTCCTGCAATAACTCCAAAGTCCCGCTGCAATCAGGAACAGCACCCCTGCTTCTGCCACTCCAAGAACTCCCACCGAAACATCTCCCACAAAAAATATGAGTCCCATAAACAGAATGCTCACAATGATTCCAAAAATCAAGGCAAAAAAGGAAGCTGCACTCTGCTTGACTACGGTTGTCTCATTTGTCCAGTTATAAACCGGCAGCTTCAAATTGATAAACAATCCCCACACGGTCCCCGCAAAAGCTGCCGCCACCGGATAGACAAACAGTGTGATAAGTGTCATTCCCGTAACACGAAACCGCACTGCGAGAAGTGCAGAACTAATCAGTGCTGTCGGAATCTGAAGCAACAAATTGAACAACATTTTTCCTTTATAGATTTCTTCCTTCGTAATTGGAAGTGATTTGAGAATCCACAGATTTTTCCCTTCCAGGGACAGGGAAACACTTGTCGTACATGTCATCATGATC
>ENA-OPWX01000928-OPWX01000928.1-human-gut-metagenome-genome-assembly--contig:-NODE-928-length-23517-cov-3.239877_pt1 | contig 23517 bp, 20 predicted proteins | sample MGYA00241514_ERZ502020 | MGnify/ENA primary metagenome ERZ502020 (study PRJEB25962, sample SAMEA2042105) | human gut metagenome | biome: human gut; feature: human-associated habitat; material: faeces... | reverse complement strand
CAAGCGGTACATCTCCTGCTCCTGCCGGTTTTGTGATATCCGGATTCTGCATCTCTGGTGAGAATTTATCGATGTCTGTAATCTTCATTCCTGCTCTGTCAAGCGGATCTGCTACCAGACTTCCGATTACGTTCTGTGGTGCGGAACCTGTTCCTACACTGTGGCGTCCAAGCATGCTAAGGTCGATCTCCGGATTTACTCCATCGTTCTCTGCAAGGATTACACAGAAGCCGCCAAGGCAGTCCTCAAGGATTGGAAGACCTTTCTTGATGTGGTCTTTTCCGTTCATTCCAAGTTTTGCTGTACAACCTCCGGCTGTTACTGCTACACACTTGTATGCTCCGGATTTTACTAATGCTGCTGCTTCGATCAGTGCATGTGTCGGTGCTGCACAGAATCCTCTTGCGTCTGATCCTGATGCGCTTACAAGTCCTGCAACCTCTGCTGCAGCTTTTGCAAAGTTACCGCCACCTCTCTGGTTCATGTCTCCACATGCTTCCTCTGCACAGTCAATAACATACTCTACATCTGCTTTTTCGATTCCTGCGTTACGTACTGCATAAAGAAGAGCAAGTACACTTGTTGCTTTACTCATTAAGTTCTCGTGCATTACGTGTGCGCTTAAGTTCTGATCGATATCATGTGCACGTTTTACACATCCAACCAGCTCGTGGTTGAAGTAAAGTCCCTCTGCGTGCTCATCATTTACATATCCCTCGATCTCGGAAAGCTCTACACCGTCTTCGATCTGGGATGAAATATCTTCTGTAATGATTGGGTTTGCTGCAAACTGACCTTTGTACTTCTCTACGAAGTTCTTCTCCAGTTTTACAACTTCAAACTGGTCACTGATCTGTACCAGGAATAAGAACTCTTCCTCAGGCATGATCTCACCGTATTTTCCATAACGGCTTGCATTCTCCATCTTCTTGTCATACCATGGAGCCTCTACCTGTGCCAGCTCATCCGGATGTACATTTCCGATGTATGTCTGGTTTGGCCAGTAAGCTACACAATCCTCATATGTACGAAGATGCTCTGGTACCTCTTTTAAGTACTCTGAATCTGGATTTACGATTCTCTCTGTTGTCTGAGTTGTTCCATTATATAAAACCATGTCAGGAGTATGTGCTAAGACATAACTTGCTCCTTTAATTACACTATTCATTACAGTTTTCCACCTTTCCTAAGTTTGCTTCTCTATTTCCCCATAAATAGAAGAATAGAAAAAGAGGGTCGGACCCTTTCGGGCTTACCCGGGGTCTGACCCTCTGACATATCTTACAGATATTTGCAGTATTCGTCACGGATAGCGCTCATCTCGCTAACGATATCGTCAACGTCGAGTACCATCTCCATCATGCTAACCTGCTCATCGTAAACTGCCTCATCGAACTCTGCCTTCATTTCAGGCTCGCAAACGTGATATACTGTGAGTCCAAGCTGGACCCCTGTCAATGGACCTGCGAATGTCGGATCTCCTGCTGTTACAGTCTCAGCTGCAAGACCTGCAGCTTCACCTTCTGCAGCACCAAGAACTACTACTAAGTTCTCTGCGCCGTATTCATCAGCGAAATCCTTTACTCTTTTCTGATTCTCTAAGTCCATTGCGCCTGCGCTCGTTCAGACGAAACACTCCGTAGATGAAAATACTACTTCAGCACCAGCAGTTTTTACGCACTCAGCGATAGCTGGTCCCGGAATTCCATCACGGTCTCCGATAATTATTGCTTTTTTCCCTTCAAGAATAGCCATAATTATTCTTCTCCTTTCTCTTTATTAAATATTATTAAGGTGTATATGATAAAGAATTACCTCTAAAATCTTAGATGTATTTCTTGATCATCGCTTCGATTGTCTCCGGTGTACAATCATCCTTCACAAGCTCATCTACTTTCTCTCCATCTTTGTAGATAGCCATAACCGGAAGGCCAAGAATCTTCTGACCAATTGCCAGACGACGTGCTTTTGTTGTGTTAAGAGATGTAAATTTTAATTTGTCACCATATGTATCAGCGAACTCGTGTACCTTTGGCATAAGTGCTGCACACGGAACACATCCATCTCCAAAAAAGTCTACAAATACATAACCATCTGCCTCCAGAACCTCTGTCTGGAATGTATTCTTATCTACTTCTAACATTTTAAAAATCCTCCTAAATCGAACCATACTTTGCTTTGAACATTCTTCTATGGTTCTTTTATTACAAATAATTTCGTTCAAGTAAGCCGACGGAATGCCTGATTAAGCCATGCTTCTTTCTACCTGAACTGCTGCGATTGCTCCGTCAGCGGCTGCTGTAACAACCTGTCTTAAGCTCTTCACACGCACATCACCGGCTGCGTATACACCCGGGATATTGGTGTGCATATCTGCATCTGTTGGGATGTATCCTCTCTCATCCATCTCGACGCTGCCTTTGAAGATGTCTGAATTAGGAATTGTGCCGATAAATCCAAATACTCCGAACATTCCATCGTCTTCATCTGCTTCAATCTTAGTAACTTCACCGGTTTTTACGTTCTTAACTGTCATCCAGGAAAGGATTCCATCTCCTCCAACTTCCTCAACAACTGTATCCCACATAAAGTGAAGTTTGTCGTTCTTAAAAGCTTTCTCCTGAATGGATTTCGCTGCACGTAACTCATCACGTCTGTGAATGATTGTAACTTTTCTTGCAAATTTTGTAAGATACATAGCTTCCTCAACTGCGGAATCTCCACCGCCAACTACATATACTTCAAAATCTTCAAAGAAGTTCGCGTCACAAGTTGCACAGTAAGAAACTCCTCTTCCAAGGAACTCTGCCTCGCCTTTGCAACCGATCGGTCTTGCATGAGCACCTGTAGCAATGATGATATTCTTTGCCTGGTACTCACCTTTCTCACCTTTGAGCACCTTTACCTCTCCCTCAAGTGATACTTCTTTAATTGTGTCAGATACTCGCTCAGCTCCGAACTTCTTAGCCTGCTCTGTCATACGTGCGATCAGAGACGGACCAGATTCTGGCTGATCCACAACCTGTCCTGGATAATTCTCAATCTCGTCTGTGATTGAGATCTGTCCACCGTCCTGTCCTTTCTCAACAATCAAAACAGACAGGCGGCTTCTGCCTGCATAGAGACCTGCTGCTAATCCTGCAGGGCCTGCACCCAGAACAATTACGTCATAAATCTTGCTCATCTTTTTTATTCCTCTTTTCTCTTTTTACATGGTTCCCCTATAATAAGCGCGCTTGTACTTATTGCCATGCATTTATAGTAACAACACATTTTTCGCTTGTCAATATCTTTCAAATATTTTTCAATATGAATTTTTATCGGAAATTTTATTTATACATTTTTTTATATATTTCAATTTTTATTTTTCACTTATCATCAAAATATGCTATGATAGAGACATCGTTTAAAAAGATTTTTCAGGAAAAGGATTATATAATTATGGGCGGAAATAATAAAGAAGCATTACAGCGTGAGAATACGATTCGTTTCATCGAGGCCGCAGAAGAACTTATTGATGAACATGGCATTGATAACGTATCTGTTCGTAAGATTGCCGAGAAAGCCGGCTTTCATAATTCCACTATTTATCTCTATTTTAAAGATGTAAACGAATTGATTCTTCTCGCTTCCATGAAGCATTTTAATGAATATAGCAAAGCGCTTGCAAGGCTGAGCAGTAAGAACTGGGATTCAACTGAGAATTTTTACTTTGTATGGAGATTCTTCGTAGAATCTATGTTAAAGAATCCGAAGATTTATTATAATTTTTTCTTCGGGAAACATGGACAGGATTTTGGCAGTCTGTTTAAGCGGTATTATGAATTATTTCCGGAGGAAGCTGACAAACTCTCACCGGACCTCATGGACATGTATTATGGAAAGAATATCCAGGAACGCTGCATGAAGCTTCTTCTCACGATCAAAGATAAGGATAACCAACTTACATCTAAGAATATCAATATGATCAACACTATCATTGTAGCCAGTGTCAAATATATACTGGAACAAAAATGTATGGAACCCGAGCTGGATTCCGATATGCTGACCCGTGATTTGATGAATATAATCGAATATACAATTTCCAAATAGTCACATCGGAAATACAATTTTCTATTATAAGAAAAAGCTGCTGTAAATTCATGACCTATGATATGCCATGAATTTACAGCAGCTTTTATTTTGTGTTCATTTTCACTGCGGATTCTTTTTCTGACCGCTGCTATCGAATGTATCCTTCATTATACGCCTGAACTTTATTAAATGCATATAATTCTGTATTTGTTGCATTTACATATGGTGTCACATAGAATACACCTGCGATTCCACACGTAATACCTGCCACGAGCGCCCAGCCAATAAATGAAAGGTCCAATATAAATGTCTCCATCTTCTGTCCATTCATCATTCGCTTGCTGATTTCAAATACCTGTTTAGAATCCATGCCCGGATTTTCAGCCAGTATATATGGAACCATCCGATATTCATAGGATTTGATAATTCCAGGCACCACCAATAACAATGACCACAATGCTATATACAAATCATAAAAAAACATGGTCTTTACAACATTTCCGTAATGTCCGGACTTGAATCCATCTAATAGATTTCCAAATGTTCCTGTCATGGTACGATTTTTAATAAAGAAACTGCATCCGCCAATTTTAAATACATTTCCTGCAAAAATCGTAAATGCAACAGCTGCAAGTACTACGATCAGCGTAACTGCCACCACGACCATAGAAATCATAAAACCTCTGGCAGAATCTCCATAGTAATAATCACTTCCATAATGATGATAAGAAACACTGGTGTTGTTTCCTCCGATTCTTCCGATAACAGAACTTCCGCCTCCGGTCAGCGCTGCAAGTACAAGTGACACACCAACACAAGTCCAGTAATTTCTTTTAAATATTTCTTTTGCATTACGTTTCAATAGTTCCCTTGTCCACATATCTGTTCCTCCTTTATTCACCATTCAAGATTCGTTCATTCAGATCATTCAGGTAAACCCATCGGTCCATCTTCTCTTCCAACGCTTTTTCTGTCTCGTCTTTCTTCACCATAAGCTCACCAAGTTTCATAGAATTCGTTGCACTTTTCATCATCTCGCTATCTAAATCTGCAATCTTTTGTTCCAGTACTTCGATTTCTTCATCAATTGTATCAAACTCGCGCTGTTCTTTAAAGGAAAACTTCAGCTTTTTCTCTCTACGTTTCCATGCGTCCTGCGAATTTGCAGAATTATTGTCATTTTCATCTGATTCTGAATTATCTTTTCCACTTGAAGCGTTCTGTGCTTTCAGACTGGCAGAAACATTCCCGCTTTCCGGACTTTCCAGTTCTTTGCGGATCAGGTAATCTGAATATCCTCCTTCAAACTGACGGATCACTCCATTTCCTTCGAAAGAAAAAATGCGGTTCACAGTACGATCCAGGAAATAACGGTCATGGGATACGATGATAATGATTCCATCAAATCGATCCAGATAATCTTCCAGAATGGTCAGTGTCTGAATATCCAGGTCATTGGTCGGCTCATCCAGGATCAAAACGTTCGGCGAACTCATCAACACACGCAGAAGAAACAGTCTTCTCCGCTCACCACCAGATAATTTTTCAATAGGTGACCACTGCATTGCCCCATCAAACAAGAAATTTTCAAGCATCTGGGAAGCTGTGATCCTGCCATCTGAAGTCTGGATATACTCTCCTACTTCCTTAACATAATCGATGACACGCATCTTACCATCCATCTCTTCATTTTCCTGCGAGAAATACCCCATGCGGATCGTCTGACCAATTTCTATCGTGCCGGCATCCGGTTCCACATTTCCATAAATCATCTTCAAAAGTGTGGACTTTCCACAACCATTCGGTCCGATAATTCCAATCCTGTCATTTTTCCGGAAAATATACTCATAATTATCAATCAGTTTTTTATCCCCATAGGATTTGCACAGTCCGGACACTTCAATCGTCTTATTTCCCATTCGGGATGCCACCGAATCCATAGCAACACGGCGTTCTTCCTGGATATCTTTCATCTCCTGCATGGCTTTGATCCTGTCAATGTGCGCTTTCTGCTTTGTACTTCTCGCTCTCGCACCGCGGCTCAGCCACTCAAGCTCTGTACGCAACAGACTCTTTCGTTTTCTCTGAGCAGCAAGTGCCATATTCTGGCGTTCCTCTTTGAGTTTTACAAACTCCGAATAACTTCCCGGGTAATTATAAAGATTTCCATGATCTACCTCCACGATCCGATTTGCAACGCGGTCCAGAAAATAACGGTCATGCGTCACCATGAGAATTGCTCCCCTAAACCTGATCAGATACTCCTCCAGCCACTCAGACATCGCGTTGTCCAAATGGTTCGTCGGCTCGTCCAGTACCAAAATATCTGCCGGTGTCAAAAGAGCGTTCACAAGTGCCACTCTTTTCTTCTGTCCTCCGGACATATGCGCCATCTTTTCTTCATAGTCTGAAAACCCAAGCTGATTCAGCATAGATTTTGCCTCTGCTTCCATCGTCCACTGATCTGTATCACTGATGATTCCACGCACTGCTGCCTGAAGTACCGTCTCTTCCTCTCCAAACACCGGTGTCTGTGGCAGATAACATATCTTTACCGTATTTCCCATACTGAGCTTTCCGGAATCGTATTCCTCCACACCAGCCACAATTTTCAAAAGTGTAGATTTTCCCATACCATTGATTCCGATGACTCCGATTTTTTCATTCTCATTTATTCCAAAAGCCACATCATCTAAAAGCACACGGTCTGTATATGATTTTGTGATGTGTTCCATCGTCAGTAAATTCATAGTGTTTCATACTCCTTCGCTTTCTTCGCGTTTTATCATTATACTACAGAAATATAAAAGATACCAGTAGCAAAAGGCAGAAGTACACTGCATAAAAAGGCGAAAAAAAGACTACTATTTTACGAATTGTGGGTTCGTAAAATAGCAGTCTTTCATTTTACATATCCTATTTCTACTCTGCTTCCCGGATTTTCTGTCTGACTTTCAAAACCATTCCCGGAGCTACTGATAATTCATCAATACCCATTTTCAAAAATGTCTCTGTCAGAGTCACATCTGCTCCGAGTTCTCCGCAGATACCGATCCATTTTCCTTCTGCATGAGCGCTCTCTGCTGCCATACGGATCATAGCAAGTACTGCCGGGTGATGAGAATCATAAAAATCCTCCAGCTTCTGATTCTGCCTGTCAATAGCCAGTGTATACTGTGTCAGATCATTGGTTCCGACACTGAAGAAATCAACTTCTTTCGCCAGTTCACGGCTTACCATAACTGCTGCCGGTGTCTCAATCATAATTCCAAGTTCTACATCTTCCCGAAAAGCTGCTCCTTCTGTGCGAAGTTCTGCTTTGACTTCCTCGACGATTTCTTTGATTTTCTTTACTTCTGCTACCGAAATAATCATCGGGAACATAATAGATATCTGTCCATAAGCGGATGCACGATAGAGCGCACGAAGCTGTGTTTTAAAAATCTCAGGTCTTGTCAGGCAAATTCGGATTGCACGATATCCAAGTGCCGGATTATCCTCTTTATCAAGTTTAAAATAATCTACCTGCTTGTCAGCTCCGATATCTAAAGTACGGATAATGACCTTTTTCCCGGCCATCGTCTCAGCAACCTTTTTGTATACTGCAAACTGCTGCTCTTCTGTTGGATAAGTATCACTTTCCAGATACAAAAATTCACTTCGGAATAATCCGATACCGCCGGCATCATTTTTAAGAACCGCTCCTACGTCTGCAAGGTTTCCAATATTTGCGTAGACATTCACTTTCTGGCCACTCTTTGTCACATTCTCTTTGCCTTTGAGCTGATTCAGAAGTTCTTTCTGTTCCTGATCTTTCTTCTGCTTTTTCTGCATGGAAGCCATAGTCTCTTCATCCGGATCAATATAGACTTTTCCATCTACTCCATCTACAATTGCGACCTTACCATCATATTCTTCTTTCAATGCTTCACCAAGACCGATCACTGCCGGAATATTCATGGTTCTTGCAAGAATTGCCGTATGAGAATTAGCAGAGCCATACATGGTCACGAAGGACAACACCTTCTCTTTGTCAAGCTGAACAGTTTCACTTGGCACCAGATCATCTGCTGCAATAATCACAGGTTCATCCATCACCATAACAGTTTCATTCTGACTGGATAATGCCTGAAGGAGCCGCTCTGAGACATCTCTGACATCTGCTGCTCTTCCCTGCATATAAGCATCGTCCATAGCTTCAAAAATTGCTGCAAAGTTGTCCGCTGTCGCACCGATTGCATATTCTGCATTCACATCCTGGGTGCGAATAATATTTTCAATTGACTCTACATAGTCCGGATCCTCCAGCATTAACTGATGCGCCTCAAAAATCATGGCATTTGCCTCTCCCACATCTTCCAATGCTTTCTCATATAATCCTTTTAACAGTTCTAACGTCTTTGCTTTTGCATTCTGAAAGCGTTCTACTTCCGCCTCCACATCTTCCACACGGGTTCTCTTTATCGTAATCTCATTTCTCTTATAGAACTGGATTTTGCCAATTGCAACCCCGCCAAATACACTTTTACCTTCTAAAGTAATCATCATGATCCGACTCTCCTGTTTTCAAGATTCTCTTAATAATCCATTTCTCTGTGCTTTCCAAAAAGAAATACTTCTTACAGGTTCTCTTTTAAAAATGTTTCAAGCTCTGCTGCTGCGATTTCTTCATCTTCACCATCTACAGTTACTGTAATCTCTGCTCCCTTTTTAGCGCCGAGTCCCATAACACCAAGAACTCCTTTTGCATTCACTTTTTTTCCTTCTGCCTCAATGTTAATATCGGACTTAAATCCTGCCGCTTTCTTTACTAACATAGTTGCTGGTCTTGCATGGATTCCTTCTGCGTCTGTAATTACATATTTAAATTCCTTCATCGTTTTAATCTCCTTTTCTCATTTTTGACTCAATTATATTTAATACCTTTTTACTAACAACTATTCATTTATTTTTCTGTATTTAATGGCTTTTTCAGAAGTACGATTCCTGCCATTGTGATGACTGCTCCGATAACAAGTGCCACAAGGAACATCGGTGCATTTTCAATAATACCGATTACAAACAGTCCACCGTGAGGTGCTCTGGATCCACAGCCAAATGCCATAGATAATGCTCCTGCTACTGCTGAGCCAACGACACAAGGTGGAATGATGCGGAGTGGATCAGATGCCGCAAACGGAATCGCTCCCTCTGTAATAAATGACATTCCCATAATGAAGTTCGTGACCGTTGTCTGCTGTTCGCTCTTTGTAAAACGATTCTTAAAAAGCAGTGTTGAAAGTGCAATTCCGATTGGAGGTGTCATACCGCCGATCATAACTGCTGCCATAATATCTATCTGTCCGCTGGCGATTGCCGCTGTACCAAATACATAAGCTGCTTTGTTAAATGGACCTCCGAAGTCGATAGACATCATACCTCCAAGTACTGCACCAAGAAGAATTTTACTGGACTCTCCCATACTTGCAAGGCAGTTATTCAGCCATGTGTTAAATGCTCCGATTGGTGGATTTACGAGGAAGATCATAATCACACCCATCAGTAAAATTCCAAAAAATGGATATAACAGTACCGGTTTTGTTCCTTCTAATGATTTTGGAAGTTTCTCAAGCAACTTCTTTAACAGTAACATCAGATATCCAGCTACAAATCCGGCAATCAGTGCTCCAAAGAATCCTGATGAAACCCACTGTTCTTCCGGAAGGAAAATGGAAGTTCCTGCTTTTGCAAGAAGTCCACCGACGATACCAGGCATGAGTGCCGGTCTGTCTCCGATCGCCATGGCAATGTATCCTGCCAGAATCGGGAACATCATACCAAATGCTGTATTACCTACTTTGTTAAAGAATGCTGCCAATGGTGTTCCACTACCAAAGCTTGAAGTTCCTGCATTCGCTCCATCTACAAGGAAGGATAATGCAATCAAAATTCCTCCACCAATGACAAATGGAAGCATGTGGGATACTCCGTTCATCAGACTCTTATAAATCTTACGGCCCAGGCTCTCATCTGCTACTTGGCCCTCTTCATCTTCACCGCCTGCGTGGTGGTATATCTTTACATTTCCACTGGTGGCTTCATTAAGAAGTTCCTCAGCCTTGCTGATTCCATTTGCCACCTTTGTCATGATGACTGGTTTGCCATCGAATCTTGCCATCTTTACATCTTTATCGGCTGCAATAATAATACAATCACAAGCTTCTATTTCCTGAGCTGTCAGCACATTTTTCGCACCATCGGAACCATTGGTCTCAACTTTAATCGTGATGCCCATTTCTTTCGCTTTATTTTCCAGACTTTCTGCCGCCATGTAAGTATGTGCGATTCCAGTCGGACATGCGGTAACTGCCAGCACCCGATATCCTGATTTTTCCGGCACTGTATGCATTACCTGTGTTTCATCTGATGTATTTTCTGAACTTTTTTCTTCCGTCTCATACTCTTCCGGGAATCTCTTTCTCTCTGCCTCATCAATACATTTGAAAAATGCGTCTACATTTTCCGCTTCCATAAGTCCGGTTCTGAAATCCGGATCCATAAGAAGCATGGACAGACGGCTTAACACTTCCAGATGCACATTGTCTTCTGTATCCGGTGCCGCAATCAGGAAAATGAGCTTCGCCGGCTCTCCATCCAGTGAATCATAATCTACCCCGTCTTTTACGACCATAGCTGCAAGTCCCGGTGCTTTTACTGCCGCTGTCTTGGCATGTGGAATCGCAATTCCTTCTCCGATTCCTGTTGTACTTTCCTCTTCTCTTGCAAATACGCCTTTCTTATAGGCTTCCACGTCTGCCAGGTTCCCTCCGGCAGCCATAAGTGCGACCATCTTCTCGATCGTCTCCGGCTTTGATGTAACTTTGCCGTTCAGTTCTACGCTTTCCCGCTTTAACAGATCTACAATCTTCATTCCCTTTCCTCCTACAATCCGTATAACTCAGGTTCTTTCTTCAACAGTTTCACTACATCTTCTTTTTCTGCCAGCCAATACTCAAATGCGCTGGCACTTCCAGTTGCAATTCCAAGTTCAAATGCTTTCTCGTAATCTCCGGTATTGAGATAACCGGTGACAAATCCTGCTACCATGGAATCTCCCGCTCCAACGGAATTAAGAACCTCTCCCTTCGGTGGTTTTCCCTGGTAGACTTTTCCATGTTCATCTAAAAGAATGGCTCCATCGCCTGCCATGGAAATCAATACATTTTTTGCACCCATTTCTTTTAATTTTCCTGCATATTCGATGATTTCTTCATCTGTTTCAAGCTGAACTCCGAACATATCTCCCAACTCATGGTTGTTCGGCTTAATAAGAAATGGATGGTATTTCAGGACGTTCATCAAGAGATCTTTTGTTGCGTCTACCACGATCCTGATCCCACGTCCATCAAGTCTTGCCATGATGCGTTCGTAAATATCTTCCGGCAAGGTATTCGGAATACTTCCCGCAAGAACAAGTACATCTCCTTTGGTCAGTACATCAAGTTTTTCGTAAAGCTTTCCGATGGCCTCTTCACTGATCTTTGGTCCCTGACCGTTGATTTCCGTCTCTTCACCGGCGTTGATTTTTACATTGATTCTGGTAAATCCGTTATCCAACTGGATAAAATCGGTATAACAGCCAAAATCGTCCAACATCTTCTCCAATGCCTCTCCAGTAAATCCTGATACAAATCCGAGTGCTTTACTCTTATGTCCCAAATTTGAAAGTACCACGGAAACATTATTCCCCTTACCTCCGGGGTAAATGTTTTCTCTCGTTGTCCGGTTGATTTTTCCAGGTTCCAATTTTTCCGCCCCGATGACATAATCCAGAGACGGGTTAAATGTCACTGTGTAAATCATCTACTTAACCTCCACGATATTTTTATATTTTTTATAAGAAGAATCTTTAAGCTCTGTTGTAAGAATCTCAGATTCTTTCATATCAGAAAATGTAATTGATGTTACCTGACCGATTTTGCTTGAATCTGCCAGTACAAAGCACTGTGCACACCGCTCCATCGCTTTTTTCTTGACCAGCGCTTCCTCACTGTCTGGTGTGGTAAGCCCCCTCTGTGGGTGAACTCCATTCGTTCCAAAAAATCCTTTTGTGAAATTGTACCGGTTCAGACTCTCCAATGCTTCCGCACCGACGATTGCCTCCGTCACACCTTTTAATTTTCCACCGATCAAAAGAACTTCATACCCCTTTTTCAAAAGCTTCTGCGCATGCCCGATCGCATTCGTCACAAAAACAGCTGACTCTTCATTCAATTCGTCAATCAGAAGATCTACACTACTTCCAGCGTCCAGATATACAAAATCATCTGCCTCTATCAGTTCAGCCGCATATGCTGCGATTTTATGTTTTTCTTCTGTATTCCGGTCTCGTCTGACCGACAATTCTTCATCTCTTGTCCTCACGGAAGTTCCAACAGTTGTCGCTCCACCGTGAACCTTGATAAGAGTTCCACGCTTGTGAAGTTCTGTCAGATCTCTCCGCACCGTAGATTCTGACGTATTCAAAAGATCTGTCAGCTCTTGTACTGTCACAGTACCATGGCTTTCCACATATTTCTGAATTTCCCGGAATCTTTCTTCCGCCAGCATCAAATCACCTCTCAGTCATTTTCAATCAACTTCGTTCATCTTTAATCACATAATATAATCATTTTCGGTCAAAGTCAATCATTTTCAGTCAAAATAATAGCTAAAAATTCATGCAGATTTTTTTGCAGATTGCACAATTAGAGATTAGTAGGATTGTCATAATATACCCGCTCTCCGCCTTACATTCCATAGTGGTTTATGATGATAACGCAAAATTCCTGCAGTGATGTGACTGACACACGACGGAAGTGAGCCACAAAAACTATCATCGTGGAAGCCTATGCTGAGCACGATGATAGTTTTTGTGGCTCACTGTAGTGTTCCGTGTGTGGAACATCAATGCAGGAATTTTGCGTATATTATTATAAATCTAACTACTGTATCTCTCGGATCTTCTTTCTAAGTCCAAGTACCTGGTGTGGCGCTACGGACAGTTCGTCAATTCCAATCTGTACGAAGAATTCTGTCATGCTCAGATCTGCTGCCAGATCTCCACAGATGCTGATTCTTTTTCCTTCCAGATGTACATTGTTGGCTACGATTCGGATCATCTTCATCAAAGCCGGGTGGTATGGGTTATAATACTTGTCCAGTTTTGGATTTTCACGATCCATGCCAAGTGTAAGTTGCAGCAGATCATTCGTTCCGATACTGAAGAAATCTACTTCTCTTGCCAGTTCTCCACTGATCATGACTGCTGCCGGAGTCTCGATCATGACTCCAATTTCAATATTCTCATTATAAGCAGTCTTTTCATCTTTCAATTGCTTCTTTGCCTTTTCAAGCAGGGCTTTTGCCGCTGCTACTTCCTCCATGGATGTAACCATCGGAAACATAATAGATACATTTCCAAGTGCAGAAGCTCTGAGAATCGCGCGAAACTGTGGAAGGAACAATTCTTCTTTTTCCATCATAATACGTATTCCACGCAGCCCAATCGCCGGATTTGCCTGTTCTCCAAGATCTACACTTTCTACCATCTTGTCACCGCCAAAATCTGCGATTCGGACAACAACACGGTTGGCTCCCATAGACTCTGCTGCCAGTTTATAAACTTGAAAGAGCTGCTCTTCGGAAGGCAGTTTGCTTCCCATTTCCATATACAGAAATTCGCTCCGAAATAATCCAATTCCACCGGCATCACTTCTTAAAACATTTTCAATATCTTCTCTTGTGCCTACATTGGCACAGATATCAATTTTCTGACCACTCTGGGTAATGTTCTCCTTACCTTTCAGACGTTCCAAATTCCTGACATGTCTCAGATTCGCATCCTTGCGTTCCCGCATCTTCGTTAGAGTTGCATAGTCAGGCTCAATATAAATCTTTCCTTCATAACCATCTATAATAATTGTCTTTCCGTCATATTCTTCTTTCAGAGATTCTCCAAGACCGATGACCGCCGGAATTCCTTTCGTTCTGGCCAGAACGGCAGTATGTGAATTAATTGTTCCGTACATAGTCACAAACCCCAGTACCTTTGCCTTATCGAACTGAAGCGCTTCACTTGGATATATATCTCTCGCAGCCATGACAAATGGCTCATCTGTCAGCATACGATCCTTCCAGCTTCGGGACAAGATGCGGATCACACGAATTGCCACGTCTCTGACATCTTCTTCTTTTCCCTGAATTGGATTATTCTGCTGATGACTACTGATACGGATCAACTGTTCTACAGACGTCTGAACAATATACTCTGCGTTAAGTTTTTCTTCCAGAATCCTCTTTATAATATGATCTGTATATTCCTGGTCCTCCAGGAGTTCCTTTTGCATCTCGAAGATTGCGGCATTTGCCTCACCGACTTCACGCACAGAAAGATCATAGACAAGTTCCAGTTCAGCAATTGCTTTTTCTCTTGCTTTCTTATAACGCTGAATCTCCTTCTCTACATCTTTTACATAGATTCTTTTAATCTCTTTGATGTCTCTTTTATAAAATGTTAATTTCCCGATTGCAATGCCTTCGGATATCTTTTTTCCTGTCAGTGTAATCATTCTTCTACAAAACCCCTGCTCATTATTATATAGTAAAAATCATTTTAATACTCTATTCTACTTTACACGTCCGTGGACTATTCGTCAAGCAAATGGTTTCCGTGTCTGACGAATTCCTTACATTTTTATGTTCTTTTTTGGTAAAAACATTACAAATATTCCATATTTTGTTGACTTTTTTATTGATACATGCTAATGTGATAAAGCATTCTTAGTTATTTTTAATTTTTAGGGAGGTACTATCAATGAAAGGTACAGTTAAATGGTTTAACAACCAAAAAGGTTACGGTTTTATTTCTGATGAGTCCGGAAACGATGTTTTCGTACACTACTCAGGACTGAACATGGAAGGATTCAAGTCTCTTGAGGAAGGACAGGAAGTAGAATTCGACGTTACTGAGGGAGCTAAAGGACCTCAGGCTGTTAACGTAACTAAGCTTTAATCATGAATGATTTAATCATATTTTAGATGATGTACCTTTTATAATATATAAAAAGCAGCTTTTATAGCATTTTGATATTTAAAAGACATACACATGAAATGAGATTAAGACAGCAATGACGAGAAAAATACCAGGCCTTAGGCCTGGTATTTTTATTAAATCATAAAACATATATCAGCGATTTGCCTGGTATGCCTCATCGGCTGTATATACGTCAAATCCGCTTCCTTTTAAGATATCAATCACTCTCGCAGGATCATCACTCTTTAAAACTGCTGCAGCGTCTGCACCATTTGCAAATGCGTACATATATTCCACGTTGATCTCACCTTCCACGATCTGATGCATCGCTTTGCTCAGTGAACCGGTCGCATGAGGTACGCGAAGAGCCACAATATCTGTCAGCATAGCTGTGATTCCAGCGTCCTTAAGTGCAGCTTTTCCCTTGTGTGGGTCTGATACGATCATACGGAGCATTCCATAATCAGAAGTATCTGCCAGACTTAATGCCACGATATTTACATCATTTTCAGCCAGTATCTTAAGCACAGTGTCCAAACGTCCCTCTCTGTTTTCCAAAAATACAGATAACTGCTGAATTGTATTACTGATTCCCATAATCCAATCCTCCTTCTTACATGTCACGATTGTCGATGACACGTTTTGCTTTACCTTCACTTCTTTGAATTGTCTTAGGCTCTACCAGTTTTACATTAACTGCTACACCAAGTGCCTGCTTCAAAGTTGCTGCTACACGGTTACGAAGTCCGTCCAGCTTACGGATCTCATCTGAGAAGTACTTCTCATCAACCTCTACCTCTACAGTCAATACGTCCAGATTGTTCTCACGGTCAACGATCATCATATAGTGTGGTGCAACTCCGCCACCCATTGACAGAAGTGCAGTCTCGACCTGGGTTGGGAATACATTCACACCACGGATGACTTTCATATCATCTGTACGTCCTGTAAATTTATGGATTCTCGGAAGTGTTCTTCCACACTCACATTTTGAATGATCAATACTTGTCAGGTCTTTTGTTCTGTAACGCAAAAGCGGCATACCTTCTTTTACAAGCGTTGTAAATACAAGCTCACCCGTCTCTCCATCTTTACATGGCGTATGATCTGTAGGATTTAAGACTTCCGGATAGAAATAATCCTCCTGCACATGCATACCTTTGTGATGAATGCAGTCAAGTGCAACACCCGGTCCTGTAATCTCACAAAGTCCATAAATATCAAAACTGTTGACATTAAGAAGTTCCTCAATCTTACGGCGCATCTCATCTGTCCAAGGCTCTGCTCCATTGATACCAGCCTTTAACTGCAGACGATCAACCACTCCTGCCTCTCTTGCAGCCTCACCAAGATAAAGGGCATAAGATGGCGTACATGCAAATGCTGTGGCTCCAAAATCTTCCATACACATGAGCTGTCTCTTTGTATTACCTGCAGACATCGGGATTGCCATTGCGCCAAGCTTTCTGGCTCCGAAGTCAAGCCCAAGTCCACCTGTGAAAAGTCCATATCCGTAACAGATATGGATACGGTCTGCTGCATTAAGTCCTGCCATTGTAAGTCCTCTGGCAACACACTCTCCCCATACATCTACATCTTTTTCTGTATAAGAGGCCAGTGTCAGTTTCCCGGTCGTTCCTGATGTTCCCTGTACACGGACGATTTTCTCCTGCGGAACTGCCAGAAGTCCGAATGGATAATTGGCTCTTAAGTCTTCTTTTGTTGTAAATGGAAGCTTACCGATATCTTCGATTCCTTTGATATCTCCCGGCTCCACTCCCATATCATCCATTTTCTTGCGGTAAAATGCTACATTTTCATAAACATTCTTTACCTGGCGTACCAGACGCTCACTCTGAAGGGCAGTCATCTCATCGCGGCTCATACACTCAATCTTCGGGTCACGGATCTGTTCCTGCCAATCTTCCAATGCTACTCTTGCCATTGCTTTCTTGCCTCTCTTTTCTGATAGTATTATTATAATTGATATCCTACATCAAATGCTTTTTTATTGATGTCGATCGTCTTTGGAGGTACTGTTTTTTCAATTACTTCATACCACTGCTCTTTTGTAAAATCCATATGCTGTGCTGCGATTCCAAGCACGATTAAGTTAAATACCCTGGAATTTCCAAGCTTTTTCGCTTCTTCCGTTGCATTTACCGTATAGACTTTGTGATCTTTTTTCAGATTCTCCAAAATATTCTCCGGATATTCAGCCGCTCCGATCACAACCGGCATCGGGTCGATTCTCCAGTCATTGACGATCAATGCACCGTCTTTTTTGAGAAAATGTGCATATCTTAAGGCTTCCAGCTTCTCAAATGCGATGATAACGTCTGCCTGTCCTTCCTCTACAATTGGCTCTGCTACATTTTCACCGTAACGCACATATGTAACAACGCTTCCACCTCTCTGAGCCATTCCGTGCACCTCAGAAAGCTTAACATCATATTCTCCGGCAAGTGCCAGTCCTCCGAGAATACGGCTTGTAAGGAGTGTTCCCTGGCCGCCGACACCTACGATCATAATATTCTTAGTAGCCATTATTTGTCACCCTCCCTTACTAATTTGATCGCGTCAAATTTACACAGACTCTTACAAAGTCCGCATCCGGTACACATGGTATCATCAATATGGATCGTCTTATCTGCATTTCTTGTCATAGCCGGACAGCCCGGTTTCATACACATACCACATTTCTTACATTTATCTGGTTCTTCTGCGTAAAGCGGTTTTTTCATTTTACTCAAAAGTACACATGGTGTTTTTGTAATAATGACAGAAACTTCATCTTTTGCCACTTCTTCTTTGATGACTTTCTCCAGACGCTCAATGTCAAATGCGTTGACCTCAATGACATTTTTCACACCGATTGCGCGGCATAATGCCGGAATGTCAATGGCATAAGTCGGATCTCCCTGCAATGTCTTACCAGTTGCAGCGTGATCCTGATGTCCTGTCATACCTGTCGTAGAGTTGTCAAGTATCATCACTGTTCCGGTTGCCTTATTGTACATCATATTCATAAGAGAGTTCACACCTGTATGAAGGAATGTGGAATCTCCGATTACTGCTACCCAGTTCTTAATATATTCTTTTCCTTTTGCTTTCTCCATTCCATGAAGACTGGAAATACTTGCACCCATACAGATCGTTGTATCGATAACACTAAGCGGTGCCACTGCACCAAGTGTATAACAGCCGATGTCTCCTGCCGCATGCATTTTTAACTTGTTCAGTACATAATACACGCTTCTGTGTGGACAGCCTGGACATAAAATCGGAGGTCTTCCAGGCGCAGCTGCCGGTGCATCAAGCTTTAATTCCTCCCCAAGAATTGCTTCTCTTAGCATATTCGCACTGTACTCGCCCTGAACCGTGAAGATTTCTTTTCCAGTTGCCTTGATTCCCCAGGATTTCACCTGTTCTTCAATAACCGGATCCAATTCTTCTACAATATAAAGCTTCTCTACTTTAGAAGCAAAATCTTCAATCAATTTTCTTGGAAGCGGATTCACCATTCCAAGCTTCAGTACGGAAGCATTCGGAAGTGCCTCTTTTACATACTGATATGGAATACCACTTGTGATCACACCAATCTTTGTATCGTTCATCTCTACACGGTTGATTGGGAGTGTATTGGCTGCCTCCGCAAGCTCCAGGTTGCGTTTCTCAATCTCCACATGGCGGAGTTTTGCATTTCCAGGCATCATAACTGTCTTGCGGATATTTTTTTCATATGGCTTATCCGGAATCTCTTCACGGTCACATAACTCTACCAGTCCCTGTGAATGTGCCAGTCTTGTCGTTGTGCGAAATACAAATGGACGATCATACTTTTCACTCAGATCAAATGCAATCTTCATAAATTCTTTTGCCTCAGAACTGTCGGAAGGTTCCAGTACCGGAAGCTGTGCAGCTCTTGCGACCATTCTTGTATCCTGCTCATTCTGAGAGCTGTAAAGTCCCGGATCATCTGCTACGACAATGACAAGTCCTCTATTGACTCCCATATAAGATACGGTATAAGCCGGGTCTGCTGCCACGTTAAATCCTACATGTTTCATACAGGACATAGCCCGGACACCTGCGACAGATGCGCCAATCGCAACTTCTGTTGCAACCTTCTCATTCGGAGACCATTCACAGTAAAGATCGTCTTTGTATTTGACCAGATTCTCGCTGATCTCAGTACTCGGTGTTCCAGGATATGCGGCAGATACTTTCACGCCTGCCTCATATGCTCCTCGGGCAATCGCCTCATTACCGAGCATAATCACTTTTTTTACTTCTGACATTTTCCTAATTCCTCCTTCGAATATCGGGACACTTTTAGAGTGCGCTCTATAAACGTAATCTTGTTTACTATTCTAGCGTTTTTATATAGGAATGTCAATTTTACGAATCAGCTTTTTCACATCTTTTCCTCTTTTTCCGGCTTTTTTAAAAAGCTGGCACGGACAACTGCATCTTTCCCGAATTTTTTTCGGATTTCATCCAGTGCCTGATCTAATTTTTCATGTTTCTGGCTGTTTTCAAAACTTTTGACTTCTTTAGAAATATTATCGCTGCTGTGAAAATTCAGATCAAAGAGACTCAATTGTTGTGGTTCACCCTCCTGCGACAGCTTGGAAGTCCGGATTCCAAGCAGGCGGATTGGTTTTCCATTCCACATTTCACAAAATAATTCCACTGCAGTCTGATAAATGACCTGATCACTTGCCGTCATTCTTTCAAGCTGTTTTTGATGTGAATTCACGGTAAAATCTGCATACTTGATTTCCACATTGACCACACCTGCATGATATCCGTGTTTTCTCAAACGTCCTCCTACACTTTGGGCTAGAGAAAGTAAGACTTTCTGCGCGTCTTCTTTTGTTGACACATCTTTGGATAAAGTAGTCGAATTTCCGACTCCTTTTGCCTCAGCTTTTTCCGATTCTACAATAGAGTCATCCATTCCATTGGCAAACTCCCACAGACGCCTTCCATGGCTTTTCAAATGCAATTCTATCAGCTTTGGGTCAGCCTTTGCCAGATCACCAATCGTCTGAATCTCCAGTTTTCTCAATGTCTCCACACTGGAATGCCCTGCCATAAAAAGATCTGAAATTGGAAGCGGCCACATTTTTCCCTGAATTTCTTTCCTGAAAAGTGTATGAACACGATCCGGCTTTTCAAAGTCCGATGCCATCTTCGCCAACACTTTCACGTCTGAGATTCCGATATTAACTGTGAATCCAAACCGTTTTTTTACTTCGTCTTTGATCTCAAATGCAGCTTCCACAGGTGATGCAAATCGTCCTGAAATTCCCGTAAAATTCATGTAACATTCATCGACACTGACCTGCTCGATATCAGGAGTATAAGAACACAAAAAAGCCATAAGCTCCCTGCTGTGCTTATGGTACATTTCATGATCCGGTGCTTCCATGTGAAGATTCGGACACTTACGAAAGGCATTCGCAACCGGTTCCCCAGTACGAATGCCATACTTCTTCGCCGGGACAGATTTTGCCAGCACAATACCGTGGCGGGATTTTTGATCCCCGCCAATAATGGCCGGTATTGTACGGATATCTGTCCTGGCTCCATTCTTTAGTTGTTCTACTGCTGTCCAGCTAAGATAAGCTGAATTTACATCTATATGAAAGATTATCACCGTTTATGACCTGCTCCTTGCGACCAGCTTGCCATTCTCCACATCAATCACAATTGTATCTCCAGTGCCGATATCTCCCTGAAGCATCAGTTTTGCAGCTAATGTCTCTACATTTTTCTGCAGATAACGTTTCAAAGGTCTTGCACCATAATTCGGATCATATCCTCCATCCACAATCATTTTCTTTGCTTCTTCTGTAAGCTTAATCTGAATTTCCCGATCAGCCAGACGTTTATTCACATCTGCTACCAGTAAATCAATAATGTCATAAATATTGTCTTTCGTCAATGGTTTGAACATAATCGTCTCGTCCAAACGGTTTAGGAACTCTGGGCGGAAATGTGCACGAAGATCATTCATAACCATAGTCTGGCTCTCCTCACTGATGTTGCCATGGTCATCCATGCCATCAAGCAGATACTGAGAACCAATATTGGAAGTCATAATAAGAATCGTGTTCTTAAAGTCTACCGTACGTCCCTGTGAATCCGTGATACGTCCATCATCCAATACTTGTAACAGGACATTGAACACATCCGGGTGGGCTTTCTCAATCTCATCAAAAAGTACAACGGAGTAAGGTTTTCTTCTGACTGCCTCAGTAAGCTGACCGCCTTCGTCATATCCTACATATCCCGGAGGAGCTCCGATCAGTCTGGATACGGAGTATTTCTCCATGTACTCACTCATATCGATACGCACCATATTATTCTCATCATCAAACAGACTTGCTGCCAGTGCTTTTGCAAGCTCGGTCTTACCAACTCCGGTAGGTCCAAGGAAAAGGAATGAACCAATCGGTTTTGTCGGATCTTTGATTCCGGCTTTAGAACGAATAATTGCTTCTGTCACAAGCTCCACACCTTCATCCTGACCAATGACTCTCTTGTGAAGTTCATCTGCCAGATGCAATGTCTTATTACGTTCGCTCTCATTCAGCTTTGCAACCGGAATTCCAGTCCACCGTGACACAATACGGGCAATCTCCTCATCTGTAACACTTTCATGTACCAGTGAGAGATCTTCATCTTTGACTTTTTCTTCCTCCTGCTCTAACTGCTTCTGCAATTGTGGCAATTTACCATATTGCAATTCAGCTGCTTTGTCAAGATCATAAGAATGCTGTGCTTTTTCAATGTCTTTATTTACCTGCTCGATCTCTTCACGAAGTCTCTGAACTCTCTCAACTCCTACTTTTTCATTATCCCACTGAGCTTTCTTGCCTGCAAATTCTGCACGCAGTTCTGCCAGTTCTTGTTGCAGATGCTCCAAACGTTCTTTACTAAGTCGGTCTTCTTCTTTCTTTAGAGCAGTCTCTTCAATCTCTAACTGCATAATCTTACGGTTCAATTCATCCAGCTCCGTCGGCATAGAGTCCAGCTCTGTCTTAATCAGTGCACATGCCTCGTCAACCAGATCGATTGCTTTATCCGGAAGGAAACGGTCGGAAATATAACGGTCTGACAGCGTTGCTGCCGCTACCAATGCGCCGTCTGTAATCTTAACACCATGGAATACTTCATACCGCTCTTTCAGTCCACGAAGGATAGAAATTGCATCTTCTACGGTTGGTTCTTCTACCATAACCGGCTGGAAACGTCTCTCAAGAGCTGCATCTTTTTCAATATACTGACGGTATTCATCCAGTGTCGTTGCGCCGATACAGTGCAATTCTCCTCTTGCCAGCATAGGTTTTAACATATTACCGGCATCCATAGCTCCGTCTGTCTTACCTGCTCCGACAATTGTGTGCAATTCATCAATGAACAGGATGATCCTTCCGTCACTGTTCTTCACTTCTTCCAGTACTGCTTTCAGACGTTCCTCAAATTCACCACGATACTTGGCTCCTGCTACCAGTGCTCCCATATCCAGTGAAAATATCGTCTTATCTTTCAGCCCTTCCGGCACATCACCACGCACAATACGCTGTGCAAGTCCTTCTACAACTGCTGTCTTACCAACACCAGGTTCACCGATCAGAACCGGATTGTTCTTCGTCTTACGGGACAAGATACGGATAACATTCCGAATTTCAGAATCACGTCCAATGACTGGATCCAGTTTCTGCTCTCTTGCACGCTCCACAAGATCTGATCCATATTTGTTCAAGGTATCATAAGTAGCTTCCGGATTATCACTGGTCACTCGCTGATTCCCCCTGACACTGGAAAGTGCCTGTAAAAATCCATCTCGACTGATTCCAAGCTCCCTTAGGATACTCTTCATCTCTTTACCAGCATACTTTATCATAGCAAGGAACAGATGCTCTACTGATACATACTCATCGCCCATCTGCTTTGCTTCATCTTCCGCATGTACAAGAACATTGTTCAGTGCCTGTCCGACATACTGCTGACCTCCCTGTACTTTCGGAAGTTTTCTTAAGGACTCTTCCACACGGTTAATGACCATGTTCTTATCCAGTCCCATCTTTTCCATTAACTTTGCGATCAGGCTGTCATCCTGTGTAAGAAGTGCATATAACAAATGTTCCTGTGCAAGCTCCTGATTACCATAATCCATAGCGATCTTCTCACAATTCTGAACTGCCTGTAATGAATTCTGTGTAAATTTATTTATGTTCATAGAGACAACCTCCTTTGTTTATCTGTTCTATTTACGGTATAACAATATCACAGGTTGTTAGCACTGTCAATAGGTGAGTGCTAATTTTTTGAGATTTTTTTTGCAAACTTTGATTTTACGAGGTTTGCAACACTTT
>ENA-OPWX01000895-OPWX01000895.1-human-gut-metagenome-genome-assembly--contig:-NODE-895-length-24169-cov-3.786265_pt1 | contig 24169 bp, 17 predicted proteins | sample MGYA00241514_ERZ502020 | MGnify/ENA primary metagenome ERZ502020 (study PRJEB25962, sample SAMEA2042105) | human gut metagenome | biome: human gut; feature: human-associated habitat; material: faeces... | reverse complement strand
AAAGGGGCCGCAAAGCCGCGCCCCCTCTGCACACCCCTTGGGCTTTTTTTAAGTAGTGCAAGGGATTCGTTGTTCTTATTTGTTGACTTGTGTCTGTATGCTTCGGTATTCAGCGCACTACGCTGTGCCGATGTTGTTTTATTTCTTCACTTTCTCTGTAGTTCACTTCCGGCAAGGCGTCTGTATGCTTCGCTACTCAGCGCGCTACGCTGTGCCGATGTTGTTTTATTTCTTCACTTTCTCTGTGGTTCACTTCTGGCAAGGTGTCTGTATGCTTCGATACTCAGTGCGCCATGCTGTGCCGATGTTGTTTTATTTCTTCACTTTCTCAGTGGTTCGCTTCTGGCAAAGTGCCCGTATGCTTCGATATTCAATGTGCTACTCTGTGCCGATGTTGTTTTATTTCTTCACTTTCTCAGTGGTTCACTTCCGGCAAGGTGCCCGTATGCTTCGATATTCAATGTGCTACGCTATGCCGATATTATTTCATTTCTTCACTTTCTCAGTGATTCACTTCTGGCAAGGTGCCTGTATTCTTCGATATTCAGCGCACTATGCGTTGCGATCTCTCGCTTTGAATCTCAGGCGAGGGGGCGCAGCGTGTCACCACCAGCAGCCTGCCTCCCCTCGCCGTCCCTTCACCAACCGAAGTACCACAGCCACAGCCACCACTACCTCCCAGCCATCCAGCGCAGCGCCGATGGCCCAAAACCTCCCGAGCAGCCACCCCAATCTCTCACAACCAAACAACCAACCAGGCAGCCACCCTAAGCCACAACATCACAACATTCACACCATCCGATACAACTCCAAAACATCCTCCGTATAAACCCCAGGCCGCTCATAAACCACCAGCGGCCACTCAACCCGGATCCTGGAATTCCCGCCCTTACAAGCCTCGATCAACACCATATTCGGCTCCTTATCAATAAAAGGATACACCAGCTGCATCCTCTTAGGCTCCAGCTTATACTTCGTCAAAGTCGCCATCAGCTCCACAAGCCGAAACGGCCTGTGCACCAGAAAAAACCGCCCCCGGTCCTTCAGGACCCGGGCAGCCTGACAAGCCACATCATCAAACGAACACAAAATCTCATGCCTCGCGATCGCCTTCGGAAGATGCGGATTCGTCAACCCATGCTGCCCGATCATATACGGCGGATTACACGTCACCACATCAAAAGAAGCCGCCCCAAAAATCCCGGCAGCCTCCCTGATATCACCCTCAACGATCCGAACCCTGTCCTCAAGACCATTATACCTCACACTACGGTCAGCCATCTCCGCACACTCATGCTGGATCTCCAGCCCCGTGAAATACTCCCCATCCGTACGATCAGAAAGCAAGATCGGAATGATCCCCGTACCGGTCCCCATATCCAGCGCAACCTCACCCCTCTTCACCCGGGCAAAGCCAGACAACAGAACCGCATCCATCCCAAAGCAAAACTTCTTCGGATCCTGGATCACAAACAACCCATTCTGAAGATCATCCACACGCTCACCGCAATAAACCAGATCACTTCTCATTCGGCTTCGAATCTCCCTTTTTAACCTCTTTCTCCTCGTGGTCAGCAGAACCACCCTTACCCTTTTTTCTCTTAGGACGGAACCTCAGATCACGGACCGGAAACTCCTGGATCTCCTTCTCGTCATTTACCTCAACCACGATCTTAACCATCTGCCGGAGAACATTCACACTCTGGACCGTACCCGAAACACCCTGCGGCGTCGTTACCATATCACCGATACCCGGAAGATTCCGGTTCAGCTCCTCATAAGTCTCCTGCTCATTCTTCAGACAGCACATCAGACGACCACAGACACCAGAAATCTTCGTCTGGTTCAGAGAAAGATTCTGCTCCTTCGCCATCTTGATGGAAACCGGCGCAAACTCCGAAAGATACGTATGACAGCAAAGCGTCCTTCCACAGATACCAATACCGCCAAGGATCTTCGTCTCATCACGGACACCGATCTGACGAAGCTCGATCCTGGTCTTAAACACAGACGCCAGATCCTTAACCAGCTGCCGGAAATCAATACGGCCATCCGCTGTAAAATAAAACAGCACCTTGTTATTATCAAAGGTATACTCCGCATCGATCAGCTTCATATCAAGCCCATGCTCACGGATCTTCTTCTTACAGATCTTAAAAGCCTCTTTCTCCTTCTGGCGGTTCTCAGCCTCATGATCCTCGTCCTCCTTCGTTGCAACACGGAGAACCTCCTTCAGCGGATGGACCACCTCGTCCTCCTTCACGCTGCGCGGCTCCAGGACAACACGGCCATACTCCACACCACGGGCAGTCTCCACGATCACATGATCGCCGACCTTCACCTTATAATTCTTAGGATTAAAATAATAAATCTTACCAACGTTACGAAATCTGACTCCAACTACCTTTTCCATTCTATTTCTCCCTAATTGTCAGGAACAGGAGCTCCAGGGCAAGTTCGAGATTAACATTGGCACGGAGACGCACCTTCGTCTTCTCCAGTGCCTCAAGGATTTTTTCGATATTCTCATAAGAACGCTCGCTGGCCTGCTCTCTGATAAAATTAATCTCCTGTTTAAAAACCAGGTTGTCAATTTCCCTTGTTGCCTTAAACATCAGAACATCGCGGAACCAGAACTGAAAAATATCCAGATAATCATTGATATTATTCTTATCAGCAGTCAAAGTCTTGATCGCCTCTGTCAGCTCATAAACCTCCATGGAATTGGCATATTTCAAAATCTTCAGGGCATTGGCAGTCATATCTGCAAACTCCTGAGAAGTCGCAGCCTCCTTCGCCTTGCCGATACTGCCCTGCGCATAAGACGCATCGATCTCAGCCTGATAATCCGGCACCTGAAGATGCTCCATCAGATATTCCTTCACAAGACTGTCATCCACCACCTTCAGATCCAGACGCACACATCTGGAACGGATCGTAGGAAGAAGACTGTCGATATTACTTGTCAGCAGCATGATCACCGCATATTCCGGCGGTTCCTCGATAGTTTTCAAAATGGCATTCTGCGCCTGCACTGTCATCATCTCCGCATCCGGAATGATATAGATCTTATACGGACTGCAGTACGGCTTGATATCCACATCACGCACAACCTGGTCACGCACCTCGTCAATGCTGATGCTTCCAGGCTTCTCATGAGTTACTGTAATGATATCCGGATGATTCTTGCCGATCACCTTCTTACAGGAATCACAAGTCATACACGGTTCAGACTCTCCCGATTCACACTGCAGCGCTGCCGCAAAAGTCCCCGCAAGAAGCTTCTTGCCGGATCCCGGTTCCCCTGTAAAAATATAAGAGTGGGATACCTTCCCTGTCTCTATCGCATTCTTCAAATGCCTGATTATATCGTCATGGCCGATGATGTCATGAAATCCTGCCATAAGAATCACCTCTTTCTGCCTTTTGTGCCCTCCGTTATACCCGGCGGACATCTTTCAACTAATTATAACATAATCTTCTGTATAAAAAAAACTATTTTTCCTTATTGTACAGATTTTATATAATTTACGATCTCCTTCACACATTCATCCAGATTATGATTCTCAAAACGCTTCCATATACCTGCTTTAAGAATATTTTCCTCGGAAAAATCATTCTGGTCTGCAAGAAAACGCCTGCACATCTCCTCGTACTTCGGCACCTCCTGGGTCTTCTCCCTGGCAAGCGCACGCTCCAGACGCTCTCCGTCTTCCACCTCTATATAAATAGGCCACATCACTTCATTGCCGTAATACTCCCGGAGCCTCACAAAAGACTCCAGTGTACCGATCCCCAGATAGCTGTCATTACCCACAGACACCTGCCCGTCATCCGCAGTAAAATATGTCCACGGCCCGTAAACCGTCTGATAAGTACGCGCCTCGATCAGCTTCCCGTTTCTTCGGAACTCCTTCAGTTTATTCTCATCTGCAAAAAAATATTCTCTTCCGTTCTCCTCTCCATCCCGGATCGGACGGGTAGTATAGATCACAAGCCGCTTAAGCCCCAGCTCCTGATTCCCCTCCAGCTGTCTGTAAATACTGTCCTTACCGGAAGAGCTTTTTCCCATAATGTAAAAAATCTTTCCCATATGTCTCCTCTGTTACATCTCATTTCTCACAACACACACCGTCTCACTGGTCTGGTCGCTCAGGCCCTGGACCTCAAAGCCCTGTTCCAGGTATCTTCTCACATTTTTTACGAAATGTCCAGAAATCTGTTCCCCCGGAACGATCAGCGGGATTCCCGGCGGATAAAGATACGCAAACTCCCCGGACGTACGTCCGATACACTCATCCAGCGGACACCGCTCACTCTCCGCATCCATAGCCTGGGAGATCCGCATGATCTGCTTCATTTTTCCGTTTTTCAAAGGCTCCTTCTCCACAGCCTCTTCTCTGTATTTTAACGATTCACGGCGGTCGATCTCTTCAATAGCATCACAAAGCCGCTCAAAGCCCTCCGCCGTATCACCCACAGCTGCCAGCGCCAGCACATAATTCTCCGCCTCCATCTCCATTTCCAGATGAAACTCCCTCCGGAGGATCTGATGCAGCTCCCGGCCGTTCAGCGAACTGTCCACAGTAGAAAGCAATATCTTGGATCTGTCAAAATCAAAAACTCTCTGGCACTCACAGGCCTGCGGCGTCACCAGCCGGATATACTTACACTCGGAAAGACGCCTGCGTGCTTTTTCCAGATTCTCCGTAAACACACGGAACATCTCATCCCCCTCACGCTCCAGCTTATCCATGCACGCATCAATGCTGCTCATAAGAATATAAGAAGGACTGCTGCTCTGATAGATTCCCAGAAAACGCTTCAGTTTTTCCCGGCTCACACGATCACTGCACAGGTGGATCACCCCCGTCTGGGTCAGACAGGGCAGCGTCTTATGCACACTGTTGATCACCACATCCGCACCAAGCTGCGCCGCAGACACCGGAAAATAATCCGAAAACCGAAAATGTGCCCCGTGAGCCTCATCCACGATCAGCGGCACACCATAATGATGCGCGATCTCCGCGATCCTAGCCACATCCGACACAATGCCGTCATAAGTCGGTGAAGTGATCAGCACCGCCTGGATCTCCGGATTTTCCGCCAGATACATTTCCACACGGCCGGGTGAAATTCCTCCGTTTATCCCCAATTTCGGATCCTCATGTGGATAAATATACGTGGCACTCAGCTCCCGCAGATAAATCGCATGGTAAACCGCCTTATGGCAGTTCCTTGCCACCAGGATCTGTCCCCCCTTATCCACAGCCGCAGACACCGCCGCCAGGATCGCCCCGGAGCTTCCATTAATACTGTAAAAACTCTCTGGCACACCATAAAGCCGTGCGACATCCTCCTGCGCCCTTTTCAAAATATCCTCAGCATGATGCAGGTTATCAAACCCGTCAATCTCCGTAATATCCCTCTCCACCGGAAAATCCCCCTCCACAGCCAGCGGATTCCTCTTATGCCCCGGCATATGAAACGGATAAAAATCACTCTTACCGTACGCTTCCAGTTTCTTGTATAATCTGTCTTCCATAGTTCGTCCTTTCAAAAAATCCACCTCTGTTACTTTCCCCATATCAATATCATAGTTAGTTTCATTATACCTGAAACGAATTTTTCTGTCACTGACGATTATCCATATTTCAGATTTTTGCATCTAAGTCGGATGTATACCGTGGTAAATTTTCGCAGTAAACAGGTTGACAAAATATCATCTCGCACATATAATAATTTCAGAATCAAAAAACACTTTGTGTTTTTGTAAGGACGGCGTTGCGACGGCGTTCTATTTTTTTGCCAAAAAACAAGGAGGGGCTATCACCAGACGATATTCCCCTCCATTTTTATCACATCTCAGCAAAATCGATCCTCAGCTCCTCATAGATTCCCACCTTGATCGAATCCTGAAATGTATACTGCTCCGTATCCTCATTTTCAAAATCATACACCATTACCAGCTTCTTCACAGGATCCACGATCCAGTACTCTCTCACACCGGCAGTCCTGTATTTAAACAGCTTGGTATAATAATCCATACGCCTGCTCGCCGGAGAAACGATCTCGATGATCCAGTCCGGAGCCCCCTTACATCCCCTGTCATCCAGCTTATCCGGGTCACAGATAACAGAAACATCCGGTTCCACATAAGTATTCGTCTTCTCATCCAGATACACCGCAAACGGTGCGGCAAACACCTCACATTTGCCCTTGTTAGAATCTATATAGTTACCTATCTTTCTGGACAAAATACTTGAAATCCTCTGATGCATCGTATTCGGCGGCGCCATATAATAAATATGTCCATCGATCAGTTCCGCTCTTTCACCCTCCGGCAAAGCATAAATATCCTCTATCGTATAAATTCTTTCCCTCAACAGCGGCATATCTCCACTCCTCTCAAAAGCACCCGGCAGATCATACACCATCATTCCGATCTGCACTCATACACCTGCAGCAGCTCCATCCGAAGCCTTCCCCACAGACTCACACCTTAAACCGATACCCCACACCCCAGATCGTCTCAATATACTGCGGCTTGGCCGTATTAAACTCGATCTTCTCACGGATCTTCTTGATATGCACCGTAACCGTAGCGATATCACCCACAGACTCCATATCCCAGATCTCCCGGAAAAGCTCCTCCTTTGTAAAAACCCTGTTCGGATTCTCAGCCAGAAAAGTCAAAAGATCAAACTCCTTGGTAGTAAACGTCGTCTCCTCACCATTGACCCACACACGCCTGGCCGTCTTATCGATCTTAATACCACGGATCTCGATCACATCATTCTTATGCACATTGGAACCAACCAGCCGGTTATAACGCTCCATATGCGCCTTCACACGTGCAACCAGCTCACTTGGGCTGAACGGCTTGGTCATATAATCATCCGCACCAAGACCCAGTCCCCGGATCTTATCGATATCATCCTTCTTGGCCGAAACCATAATGATCGGCGTATTCTTCTCCTCACGGACCTGCCGGCAGATATCAAAGCCATCCACCTCCGGAAGCATCAGATCCAGGATGATCAGATCAAACTCCTCCTTCATGGCACGAACAAGCCCCGTATCACCACGGTTCTCGATCTCCACCTCAAAACCCGAAAGCTCCAGATAATCCTTCTCCAGATCCGCGATCGCTTCCTCATCCTCTATGATCAAAATCCTACTCATTCATCGGTACCTCCTGATATTTTCTGAGAACAAAATACATGATCGTTCCGATCCCCAGCCGGCTTGTGGCCCAGACCTTTCCACCATGATCCTCCATGATCTTCTTTACGATGGAAAGTCCGATACCGCTTCCTCCCTTGGAAGAATTTCTGGAAACATCGGTACGGTAAAAACGGTCAAAAATATACGGCAGATCCTTGGCGGCAATACCCTTGCCGTTATCCTCAATCTCCACCTGGATAAAATCACCCACATCCTTCACCCGAAGCTGGATGATCCCCCTTGGCTTCTCCATATACTTAATGGCATTACTCACGATATTATGGATCACACGGCGGATCTGCTCACCATCCGCAATAACCTGCACACCCTTCTCCACATAATTGGCATACACAAGCTCGATCCCCCTGGTCTCCATCTCAAGCCCAAGCTCCTCCGCACAATCCGAAAAATAATCCTCCACATTCAGCTTGCTGAACGTATACGGAATACGATTGGTATCGATCTTGGAATAAAAGGTCAGCTCATTGATCAGATGATCCATCTCATTGGTCTTATTATAAATGGTACGCACATACCGGTCCATCTTCTCCGGCGTATCCGCCACACCATCCATGATCCCCTCCACATAACCCTTCACCGCAGTGATCGGCGTCTTCAGGTCATGGGAAATATTGCTGATCAGCTCCTTATTCTCCTTATCCATCAGGATCTTCTCTTCCGTGGACTCCTTCAGACGCTTACGCATCTCCTCAAAATCCTGGCAAAGCTGGGAAAATTCATCATTCCCCTCAACCTCCAGCACAAAATCCAGATTCCCCTCCTTGATGTTCTTGGTAGCCTTCTTAAGCTTCACCAGCGGAACCGCAATGCTCCGATAGATCCACAGCCCCACGGACAAAGCAGTAAAAACAAGGATGATCGTTGCGGTCAGGATCATATCCTTGGCCATCAGCTTCACCTGGCTGCTGGAAGACTGCGGCAGCGAAATATCATAGACCATCTGGCTGGAATCCGAAGCCTGGCTGCTGCTCTCCTGCACATGCTTCGCCTGCGTCTGGCTGAACCCATACAGACTTGCGGAAAAAAGAAGCAGCGGCAGCAGAATGATCGCAACGAAGCCCACAATAATACGTGTTTTTAACTTCATCTGTATCTCCGTCCTTTATAAATTCACACATTCACATACACGTATTATAACATAAACTATATTCCCTATCTCTAAATTTTCTATAAAAAACCCCATCTTCCAGCATCAGTATTATTCCATTTTGTTCTAAACTATGCTATCATATTTTTGTTGTCCACCCGATACCCGGCACCGGGAGGAGGTGAGTTCTTTTGGAAATTATTATCTCTTTTCTTGTTTCCTGCATGGCAAACATAACTGCCTATTACGTTTGCAAATGGCTAGACGGCAACAAGTAGGACAACGCTAACCTAGTGGTTTCTTGTCCACTATAAAAAATTAGAAGAAGCCCCCGGTATTGGCACTACCGGGGGCTTCACTCTTTGTTCTTTTGGAACTATTACTATCTCTTTTGCCTAATGGCATTATATCATATGCATTTCTTAAAATCAATATTCCTGCCAAAAGGATATATAAATATTTTTTTGACTCTCTTACAGATACTTCTTCAGAGTCTCAACCTTGTCCAGATGCTCCCATGGAAGATCAACATCTGTACGGCCGAAATGACCATAAGCAGCAGTCTGCTTGTAGATCGGACGGCGAAGGTCAAGCATCTTGATGATACCAGCCGGACGAAGATCAAAATTCTCACGAACGATCTCAACAAGCTTAGTCTCAGAAAGCTTACCTGTTCCGAAGGTATTCACACTGACAGAAGTCGGATGCGCAACACCGATCGCATAGGAAAGCTGGATCTCACACTTGTCAGCAAGACCGGCTGCAACAATGTTCTTTGCAACATAACGTGCAGCATAAGCAGCAGAACGGTCAACCTTTGTGCAGTCCTTACCGGAAAAAGCACCGCCGCCGTGACGTCCTGTTCCGCCGTAGGTATCAACGATGATCTTACGACCTGTCAGACCACTGTCACCGTGAGGTCCGCCGATAACAAAACGACCTGTCGGATTGATGAAATACTTCGTATCCGCATCAACCATATCAGCCGGAATGATCGCATCAAAAACATACTTCTTAATATCCTCATGGATCTGCTCCTGAGTAACATCCGGATCATGCTGTGTAGAGCATACAACAGCATCGATTCTCTTCGGCTTGCCGGCCTCATCATACTCAACAGTAACCTGAGTCTTTCCATCCGGTCTTAAATATTTCAGAGTGCCGTCCTTACGAACCTTTGTCAGCTGCTGAGCAAGCTTGTGAGCCATGTTGATGGCATATGGCATATACTCCTCAGTCTCATTGGAAGCATAACCAAACTGAAGACCCTGGTCACCGGCACCGATGGAATCCAGCTCGTCCTCATTCATATCGTCCTCTTTCTGCTCAAGAGCCTTGTCAACACCCATAGCGATATCTGTAGACTGCTTGTCAAGTGATGTGATAACCGCACAGGTATCTGCATCAAAACCATAATCCGCATTGTCATATCCGATCTCACGGATAGTATCGCGAACGATCTTCTGGATATCAACATTAGCCTTGGTTGTAATCTCGCCCATAACAAGTACAAGACCTGTTGTAGTAGCAGTCTCACATGCAACACGGCTCATCGGATCCTGTGCCATCATAGCATCAAGGATCGCATCGGAAATAGAGTCGCAGACCTTGTCAGGATGACCCTCAGTTACAGATTCAGATGTAAATAAAATTTTCTCCATGATCTTCTCCTTTTGTAATAAAACAATGGTTATATACATAAAAAACAGCCCGTACAATCCGGACTGTTTAAATTCTGTAAACAATCCTCTTATTGTTCGATTGCTCGCTCAGGTTGGCACCTTCCTGGGTTATCCGGGGTTGCCGTGGCTTCACAGATCCTTTGTATCTCCACCACTCTGAATAAAAGGCTATCTTTTATGAAATTTACTGCAACACATACAATATACTTATCATACCAAAATGTCAAGAGCAATTTTCGATAAAAAATATCACCCGCTGCTTTTTCATCCCCAATACGTAAATATTCCAAAAAAAGAACCGGGCATCCACATCGCCCGGTTCTTCCATTGATCATCCTTCAAAATGATCCGTTATTTATTTTTTCTTCTTTCTCTTAACTCCATAAGCTGCACCACCGCCAACAATGATCGCTGCTGCAAGGATTCCAACCCATACGCCGATCGGTGTATCATCGCCGGTCTTTACAGAACGTCTTGCTGTACCGCTGGTATCGTTCGGAGCAGTTCCGCCCGCTGTACCATTATTCGGGATCGGAGTGATCCGATCATTTCCACCATGATTTGCTCCAGGTGTAGCAGTCGGAATCGGTGTCGGCTCGGAAGAAAGACTGTTGGTGATCTCCTTTGTTACAGTATATCGGTTATCATTATTCAGTGTAACCTCACCCTGACCGGTAACTGTATACTTAAAGGTATCATCATCAACCGGATTTCCATCCTTATCCGTCTCCAGAACAGTATACGTAACACTGTTGATCTCCTGATCCTTTGGAAGATCCAACATTACCTGAACACTATCATTCTGTTTCAGAGTCACTACCTTCTCAAGCGTCAGCTCACCGTTACTCTCAGTGGAGAACACACCTGCATAGAACGTATCATCCACAGTAGAAGCAACACCATCGATCATCACATTCTTCTTAATGTTGATAAATCCGTTACGGCTGAATATATCGGAAATCTTTGTATAATAGTTATTTACATAAGCCGCTGCCTCAGTAGCACCACTATCTCCACCGATCACAACCTGATTGGACTTCTCTTCACTCTCACCATTCGGCTTCGTTACATTGTAGTAGTAAAGATTCTCATCATCCACCTTGATTTTCGTATTCTGCTGAAGAGGCGTTCCATCCTCATCCAGCTCAAATACATAATAGGTGCCATCCGGAACATCCGTCCATGTAGCTGTACCACTGGAAGCATTCTGGATATGGATTTTCTGCATTTCTCCGTAACGGGCCTCTCCATCCGGATCAAGGTAAAGCCCAACATTATAAGTTACATCCTCCTTCGTTTCCAGAGGAATCACATTGTCGTTCTCATCAACATTATAGATCCTCTTCGTAACCTGGATCTGTGTATGCTTCGGCGGATTACTTACAGACTTCGGATAAGCCTGTACATCGTACATCCAGCCCTGCTCCTGATCTGCAAAAGGAACGGAGATCAGCATCGGTGAAACCATAACACTGCTGTTTCCATCTGTCTGCACCACCAGGTACATACCCTCAGCCAGATCAGCGAAAGTCATATTCCCCTCTGCATCAGAGGACTTGGACATACCCCACACATCCACGCTTCCGCTGACGATCATAGCCGCCAGCTTCTCTGCCGCTTCATACCAGCCGTCAGCCGTCGTGATGGAATCAAAATCGATTGCTGCGGCAGCCAGTGCCTCATCCAGCACGAAATGCACATTGCCATCAAAATTCACACTGCCAACCTTGTAGATCGTCAGCCCTACATCCGGCAGCGGAGTCTGGTTTCCCTCCTCATCCGCCTGCTGAACCGTCAACGTCAGATTACCTGTTTTTCCAGCTTCATAATCCCCGGCGAAAACCGGCTGCAAAACACTCGTGACCAGCATAGCCGTCAGCATCAGAACAGCCAGAAGGCTCCGGAATATTTTCCCTTGCTTTCTTCTATTTTTCATCGCTCTCTGCCTCCTCTTTCCTTTCTGAAAGCTGCTTCTTTTTCCGTTTTTTGTCCCTATGACGGACGATCAGATAAATCAGCAGGATCAGAACAACAAGCACTGCAGCGCCGCCGGCCAGAACCCTCTTCGGATCCACAACAGCAAGCTTCTGCGGTATCGTTTCGTCATTCTTTGTATCTTCCACCACATATTTCGTCCGCACTCCCCGGACAAGAAGCCTGTGGGTGTTAACTCCATAAGGGGTACACGTGATCAAAGTCACATGATCTTCACCCTCGATAATATCCAGGTCACTGGTCTCATCCGGAAGCACCGTCTTGATCTGATCCACCTTGTAGGCCAGATGCTTGCCAAGAATGTGCAGAATAAAAATATCTCCCTTTTCCATCTGATCCAGATCTGTAAAAAGCTTTGCGTTAGGAAGACCTCGATGCGCCGCCAGAACCGCATGGGTGCTCCTGCCTCCGATGGGAAGGCTAGTACCCTCCACATGACCGACACCCTTTTCCAGGACCGTTTTGCTCAGTCCGTGATAGATCGCCAGTCTGGCTTTGATCTTCGGGATCTCGATACTCCCCATCAGACCATCACCGTTCGGATCCAGGACTCTGTCATAAGGATGACTCAGCTCATAAGTATCCTCTTCCTCAAAAGCATCTACAATGGCATTCACCGGATGCTCGGCATTATACTCCTTCGCCTCTTTCCACAGCCTGTCATAGTCGTTGTCCGAAAGCTCCGTTACCGCTTCCTCGTACTTACTGACCAGCTGGGCATTTCGATACTGGTTCCACATATCACTGATCGTAGGATAAAGGAACACACCCGCCCCTGCCAGAAACACCAGGGCAATCATGATGTTCAGGACAACATTACTCTTTTTCTTTTTTTTCTTTTTAGCCATAAACTATTTCCTGCGTCGTTTTTTGTTCTGAGCAGAATTGATACCGGCAACCAGGATCACCGCGATCACAATTCCGATCACAACACAGAGAGCAAGCATCGGAAGCGTCGGATTGGTGATTCCGGTAACCTTCTTCTCTGTTTTCTGAACCGCCTTCGCAGCCTTCATCGGAACTCTGTGTCCCCTCACCAGAAGTCTGTGCGTATTCACCGCATAAGGCGTACACGTAACCAGCGTTACATAATCATCCCCATCCGTGATACCCAGAGACTCTGTCTGCTCCGGAAGAACGGTAAGAATCTGATCCACCTCGTAGGCAAGCGTCTTACCCAGCACATGCAGGTAAAAAACATCTCCCTCTTCCACAAGATTCAGATCTGTAAAAAGTTTCGCACTTGGAAGACCTCTGTGTGCCGACAAAATACAATGGGTACTCTTGCCGCCAACCGGAAGACTGCTGCCGAACAAATGACCAGCGCCCCTCTCCAGAGTCTCATCTGTCGTGTAATGATAGATTGGAATGCTCACATCGATCACAGGAATCTCCACATACCCCATCATTCCATCACCATTCAGGTTCAGAAGAGACTCATATGTACTGTCCGTCTGGCCATCCCTCACGGAAAAAGCATCCGGCACACTTTCCTGCTTGATCTGTTCGTTATACTCCTGAGCTGCCTTCCACATACTGTCAATCTTCTCCGAATTATCATCCGAAGAAACACTGCTGCTATAATTACTGATCAGCAGGCTGTCCCTGTACCGGTTCCAGGCATCACTGACCATTGGATACAGCAGTATGGACAACCCTATCAGAAACAGCAAACCAAGTCCAATATAATTTTTCTTCTTATTCTTTCTCATAGGTTTCTCCATACTGTTGTATTTACCACTCCCGGCCCCCGAAAGGGCCGGGCGGTAAAAGATTTACTACTATGTTTTAATACTTGCTTTGTCGTTGCTTATAAATAATTTTTGAATTGAATCGATCCGGCAATCAAACGATTACTCCTCAGATCCTTTTCTGCGGCTGATGAAGAAAGCACCAGCAGCGCCAGCCATAACTACAACACCGATGATAGTGAAGAGGTATGTTCCCATGCCACCTGTGGATGGAAGGGAGGAAAGTTTGGTATCTGTCATGCTTGTTGTAGCTGTAAGAGCTCCAGTTGCTTTACCATCTTCTCCTACTGCTAATGTTGCATCAGACTGATTCTGATTTACAGAATATCCTTCCGGAGCTGTAATCTCTTTGAAGTAATATGTTCCAACATTAAGGCCCTGTACTTTTACTGTACCGTCTGCTTTAGTGAAAACTTCTGTAGTTGTTTCTCCCTCTTTCGCTTCAGGAACATACAGGTATACTCCATCCTCAAGTCTTTTGAAATTTAAAGCAGCTGAGTTTTTAGTATCTTTTCTTACTTCGAATCCTGCATTTGCAAGTTTAACATCCTTCTCACCTGTTTTGGTTAATATAATGTTACCTTCGTAAACCTTGTTTTCTTTACTTCCGAAATCTGTTTTGCCCTCATGTCCTGCTGTTGCTTTGTTGGTGATGGTATCATTCTCAGATGTTACTTTTACTGTGTAAGTAATCACTACTTCTTTTCCAGCATTGCTATTTGCATCATCGATCATGCCACTTAAATCAACACTGAATTTTGTTGCGGAATCCCAAGTAATCGGATATGTTGCTGTTACATCATTAGTCTCTCCACCAAGAGTAATGGTTGCATTCTTAGTATACTCAGCACCTGTTAATTCATCATATGCCCAGAATGTTTTATCTGTATCTGTTGGTGCAATAAATGGAACGCTTGTCTTTACTTTGTAAGTAAGAATATCACCAGTTGCTACTACATTATCAGTATCTACAGCCTCTTTCTCGACTTTAATTGGTGTTTTCTTTGCCGTAATCGGTGCATCTACTAATGATGGATAGTCATATTTTACTTCCTCACCATTTTCTGTAATAGTAACTTCACCAAATCCAATATAAGCACTCATAAGGTTATAAGTATAACCTGCTTCTGTTGCTTTAACCAAATAAACACCTGCTTCATTTACAGTCTGCGGATTGGCCATAGATACAAATTTTACTTTTCCTGCTGCATTGGCCTGTGCCGCACCTAATTTATTTGCATTTACACTCTTTGCCGGAATCATTGCCTCAATAGCAGCCTGAGCATCAGACACACCAAACGCAGTCACATATGCACTAGCAACATCATTATCTACAAAATTCCAACCTGTTTTTGTTGACTGATCAGCTTTAATTACCTGCGCGTAAGTTAATGTTGCCTTCCCCGCATTTGTTACTGTAATTGTTGCCGTATCTTTTGTTGCTGCAAATACCGCTGTGCACATAGACAGTACCATAACCGCTGCCACTAATAATGCACCAATCTTTTTAAATAAATTTTTCATAAGGTTTGCTCCTTTCTTTCTCTGCATTTTTCTTTTTCGCCCTTCATCGGCCATTTACAATTAATGTGTTACGATTTCTTTGCTTCTTCCTCCCTTCGTTTATTATTTATAAACAACAGGAGTGCAGTTGCAAGAATCGCTACACCACTGATTGTAAATCCATAGGTTCCCGGACCACCGGATTCTGGTAAGGAATAAAGTTTTGTGTTTTTAATTGTTAATACTTTATTCTCCGTATTCAGTGACCACATATTACTATCCTGTGCCAGCTTGCCATTTTCGTCAACAAGCGTTACATTTCCTGTTGCGACTTTGAAGTAAATACTGCTGCCTAATAATGAATATCCTTTTGGAGCAGTTGTTTCTGTCAGCTTGTAGATACCTGTCTTCAGATTATTCAGTTCAATGTCTGAAGCACCATTCTTTACTTCAACTTCATCCCCAACAGTATTCCACGTGCCATCATCAGATTTTATCTCTAATTTGAATTTAGCACCTGTTAAGAAATGATCTTCTGTATCTTTTTTCTTCAGATCCAGACTGGTTACTGCTTCGTTTGTGTAAGATGCAACACCTTTTACACCACCATCTTCAGGATCATATGTGTAATTCTTTTTATCTCTACTAACATGAATAACATCGTTTCCTTCTGTATCATTACCGAGTACAAAAGTAAGTGATTTGGTTTCACTAGAAGCATCTGATTTAGGACTTTCACAATCTGTTTCAGTACCAATATCGAATGCTTTGATTGTATATCCCGGTGCATCTGCTTCTGTTACAGTATAGGTTCCTCTTGAAAGCTTCTCCACTATAGCAGTTCCACTTTTTTGATTTTTCCCAACTGTCACAGTTATCGGACTACCTGAAATATCATTACCATCCTTATCCTTCACATAAAATGTAAATGTTCTATCTGTGTCAGATGTTTCCGTTACATTCTTTGTGATCTGAATCTGACCTTTGATGACATGAATCTTATAAATACCATATGGATTGTTGCTATTCTCTGGATTATAAGCCTTCTCAGCATCTCCTACGACATGCTGTTCCCCATCACTTGTGGTGGTGTTCGTTTTACTCTTATCCGTTGATGTCGTCTTCGGATCATAAGTTACTTCCAGATAATACTCTGTATCATCATCCGGGGTTGTTGCCATCTTCTCTTTACTGATATTAATTCGCTTTCCATCTTTATCTTTCTTGAACCACTGCAAAGTAACATGATCTTTCGCATCGTCGGCACTTATTGTACCCTCTGAATAAGATGTCTCTGATTCACTAAATAGCTGGTTCAGAATCTCATCATTCGTTGGTACTGGATCACCTTTGTAAATCCAAACGTCTTTATCCTTGACTACTAAGTTAACTTTAACATTAACTGTCGGTTGTGGCAAATCAACAGCACCATATCCAGTAGAAATCTTTGATCCTGGTGATACGTTGGTTGTAACATTGTTTCCACCAACGAAATTGTCTTTGGCTTTTACTTTAATTTTTTTATTCCATTCGCCTTTTTTCTTGTTTGGTATTGTCTGATCTGTCCACTGGATCTGATAACATCCGTTGACCAGAGATACTGTACCGCCATACGCATTAGCTGTTCCGCCTTCTTCCAGAACGATTGGGGAACCGTTCTCATACAGAAGATCAAATCTCGAATCTATCACATCTGTAACCTTTGCTCCGGTAATCTCTATATCATGAGTGATCGTATTCTGAATGTCTCTGAAAATCTCGCCCAGCCTTGTTGCACTGTCAGCAGTAAATGCACAATTTGGAGATGCTATTCCCGGATACTTCTTGGTTCCATCACCTGCTAGGAATTTTGCTTCATTGCTTTTATCATCGAATCCATAACCAATAGTATAGACCGTGTATCTAGCCTCTTTCAATGCAGTGGCTGCTGTCTCTGCATTTGTCTTCGCATCAGAATCCCACTCACCATCCGTTCTGTTTCCTGTTGGAGCTCCATCTGTAAACAGAATCACATATTTCGGATTCCCATCATTAGCTACTGCATCTAATAACTCTTTGGCCTTGTTTAGTCCAATCGCTGGTGTTGTACCACCATAAGCCTTTAAGTCATTTGCAAATGATATTAATGTATCCCTATTCCTTCCTGCTGCAAGCAACTCCTTCGTTTCACCATTACTGCTACTGCTACTATCTTGGTTGTAATTACTACTGAATGCTGTAATTCCGATCTTGCTTTCCGGTGACTTCGATGCAGTATCTGTTATAAACTGGTCTACGGAATCCTTTAATGCCTGAAGTCTTCTTATACCATAAATAGCAATCCCCCTATAATGGTAGGAAGATGCTTTGCTATTTTCAATATACCAGCTTCCCCTCTTATACTTCATTTCTAAATAAACAGTATTACCCTGCCAATCGATACCATTTCGTACATAATAGGTCTTACTTGTGTCCAACCCACTTCTTCCTGCATCTGTATTATCAGCAACATAAATTCTTTCATTCATCGAACCGGACACATCCAACACCAGCATAATATCTGCAACGGCTTTTGTTGTAGTTGTTACGGAACTGGTACTGGTCGATGCTGCTTTGATATTGATGTCGTAGGTTCTGTCATCCCAGCTATCAACTTTTGCGGTCTTACTATACTCCATACTGGATTTAATAATTTCTTCCGGAGTTTCGTTCAGGATTTTGTTGCCTTCTACTGCATTTCCGGAACTGTCGCTGAGTGTTGTAGTAGCATGTGTATCGCTCGTCTTTGTTACTTCAACCTTCCACACAGCATCAGATTTCACATAACCATTCGGTGCCTGGAGTTCCTTCAGATAATAAGTACCTGCACGAAGTTTATCGAAGGTTACTGTTCCGTTTTCTCCGGATGTAGCTGTTAAAAACTGTGTTGTACATGCTTCATCTGTATAAAGAGCAAAACTTGCACCACTCAGTCCGGTGCCCCCTTTATTCACCTTGTTAAATGTCAATTTTCCAAGTGCCTCTGTTGTTACCTGTTGTGAGATTGTAGCATTTGGAATGGTGAAGTTCATATAACAGTTGGAAGCACCTGCGCCTCGCTCCATGTAGAGGATTGTTAATGTATGCTCTTTCTTTTTCTGTGTATCTGTAAGCTGTGTCTTATCCTGATTCTCTTTTAATAAATGGTCCCACAGATTAACAGTAGCTGTGGCCGCATTATGAATTCCACCAAGATCAATGACCACTGTTTTTCCATCCAGAACAACCCACATATCGTCATCGCCTGTGAAGCTGTAATTCAGTGGTCCTACATAGTCACCAAGCTTGAATTTGATATCATAGCGCATACCAAAATAATAATTATGGGTTTTGTTATCACCATCATCAATTGGACTATCTGTTTTTTTTGTATACGCTCCTTCTTTTTTTGATGCAACTGAATCCAGTGGAAAGAAATTCTTTCCGGATTTATTTGTCCTGTCTAATGCATACTGTTCTGTTACATTTGTACCCTGTCCGTCCGTCACGCCGGTTAATGTATAGGTATCTCCACTTCTTTCAAAATTCAACGTATAATCTGTATATACTTTTCTTAAATAATTATCAGTTGAACTTCCGGCCAGCAAGTCAGAATTTGTAAAGAACCCAGGATCCGGATAATTAAATTCAACATTTCCTTCTTCGTCCAGTCCTTTCAGCAGGCCTGTTATAACAGCAGCACTTCCTGTCCATGTGTTAACACTATGACCGTCTTTCAACCAGTTATATTGGTAATATAAATAATTTTGTTTTGCCTCCCCCATGGTCAGCTTCTTTTCTTTGTCTTTTTTATCACCATAATTACTCTTCTGGTTAATAGAATAATAAGTTCCTTCGCTCTCTCCTGCCTTTACCGTATAATCATAAAATGTCGGTACACCAACGAAGTTTACTGTTTCCGGTGTATAATATACTTTAACCGTAGCATCCTCTGCTACATTAAACTCACCTTCCTGAACTGTAGATGTTCCGCTGCTTGTAACTAATTCTACTCTTGAAATATCCCAGTTTGTAGCTTTTTTGCAATCTACTTTCTGACCGATCGTAAGTTCACGAACGTCATCCGCATAGATCTTCGTTGCCGGACTGGTAGTTCCGTCATAATGCTCTACGGTAACTGTAATCTTTCCATCACGTTTGTTATCAACAATTACATAAGTAGAAAAATGCGTAGTTTCAAACTCAACATTACCATTCTTATCAACGCTTCCGTCCATGTTCTCAACATTGTCTTCTGCGTCTACATGGTATACGTCTGCGTCTTTGATCTTTTTCTCATCATTGAGAGTCACTGATACTTTTACCGTGGCACCCGGCTGAACCTCTTCGCCGTCTACCAGGAATTTGATATCGTAGGAGTGGATATTCTCGATGGCTTTCTTTTCTTTGATCGCTTCTTCGGTGATCTGGTCTTTGGCTTCCTGGCTGAGCTCTACCGGTGTTACGGAAAGCTTTGCGTCGTCCGGAAGGTCTGCCGGATCGGTAAGAGTAACCTTGACATTGACCTCGTCACTCTTGTAATCATATCTGGTGATCTCAGGCTGAATTTCTTCTTCCTGCACATCCTCAGGCTCTTCTGCCTCATCGCTGCTGTCAACAACCTGTGCCATATCACTTCTTATGTAAGCCTCAGTTCCTTCCCAGGAAACCTTGTACCAGGTTGCTCCGTCCTCTGCTGTTACGGTATCCAGAAGTGTGAGCTGTGTTCCTGCGTTTACAGTTGCCAGAACCTCTGCCTCGACAGATGGACTGACACGAAGATTCGTATCGTCTCCCAGAACCTCGATCAGGCTTGTCTCACCATTCTCATCTGCTGCCGGAACCTCATCCGGGCTCGCAATATCCTCTGCCGGTTCTTCCACCACATCCGGATCCTCTGCCGGCGCTTCGGTAGGTTCAGCATCCGGATTCTCTGCTGCCGGTGTCTCAGCTGCATCCTGCTCAGGCTCGTCCGAAATATCCATTCCGTCCGTAAGCTCCTCTGATGCGATAGGCACCTCGTCCTCATTACCGGAAACAGCTTCCGCCTCGACATCTGCTGTCTCAGGAGAATCCCACATAACGGCAAAAACAGCTGCGTTGCCAGTCTCAACCTGAAGTGTCTGGATCTGTTTGCCCTCGTTGACATTCAGAACCTTCAGATCCTCGTTGGCCTGTAAGGTGTTAACATCAGTATCACCGGTACTGCTGTTATAATGAAGCTTCTCAACGGTTACACTCGTGCTGGCTGCATCGGTAAGCTCCGGTGCTGCCGGTGTCTTGTACTCAAAAGTTACTCTGACTCTGCCGTTCGGCTCGACTCTGTTTCCGTCGCCATCAGCAAAATACACATCATACGCAAAAAAACCTCTCAGGCTGCTGCCCTTGTCTGTAGCTGCTGCTGAAAGCTTCTGAGAAACTGTATCATAAGATACGGATGAATTCTCGTTTACGCTGTCAGCCTTCAATGCTGTATTCTGCGGAAGAGCTCCGTCCTCCAGTGCCTCTGCTGTTACTTTAACAGAATCATTCTCATATGTAAGCGTCGATTGCTGCGCCTGTTCCGTTTCCTCCTGGTCAGCGCTGCTTACATCCGGTGTCGATTCTTCGGCCGCTGGTTCAGATGTAATTTCGCCATCTGTAAATATATCCTCCGTTCCATCTCCGAACGCCTCACTCGCGGAGATCGTATATGCACTCGGCATACAGGATACCATCAACGCCAAAGCCACCATAAATGCCAGGAGTTTTCTGATCTTATTATTCCTTAATTTTTTCATACCTTTCCCGCTTTCCTATGTGTGCATTAACGTGTACTGTATTTCTTATTACTTTACTTCTGTTTATATTCCTTTCTCTTAAAAAAGCTTCATGTTTTTAGCCGGTGAGTAAACAGGTTACACCTTTTCAATATTTTACCCTTATGTGATTGTAATATCAATATACCAGGCATTTTTGGTAAGGATATTGACATTATCAGATGCTATCGAGAATCAGTCTTCAACTCCTCCTTCTTAACTTACTCGTTCACTGGTTCTTTTCGTCTGATTTCCCAATAAAATCTGACTATTTGTGGTATTTATTATACAACACTACCAGTTGTTTTGTAAGGCCCGTTTTTTCAAAAAAAAGTGCCTCTGTCACTATTTTAACATAAATTTTTTCAGCTCATCCCGCTTCTTGACATTCAGCTTGCAAAAGATATCCGTAAGGTAATGCTTGACAGTATTAATGGAAATCCCCAGATGCTCTCCGATCTCCTTATTAGTCCATCCCCCACTTGCCAGCATGGCAATAGAAAACTCCATCGTCGATAGCTCCCCCGTAACCTTTCTCCGGTTTTCCGGATTATGAAGCGCCATCCAGCCCCTGCTAAAAGAAATCACACCCTCCGTAATCCGCTGATACGCCTCCGGATCCCGGTTCCGGATACAAGCCTCGATTAGCCCCCGCAAAAGCCCATGATGCTCAATAAAAGGCTCCAGAAACCCATCCATCTTCGCCAGCTCCCAGCTCCGGAGCATCTCCTCCTGCGCCTCCTGCTTATGCTTTCGGTTGATCGCACACACCGCCATCATACAGTGGATATACGTCATACTGATCGGATACGACCTCTCCGCCATAAACAAAGCAGCCTTCCCCATCCCATAAGCACTCCATATCTCCCCGTTAAGATAAGTATGGTGAGCCATCACATACGTGGCAAAAAGCCTCAGTCCCTCAGGAAGCATCCTGCTGTACTCCCCAAAAGCAGGCATCCCATCCGTAGGCAGATGAAGCAAAACCGCCCCCACATACCCCGCCAGAAGACAGGACGCATAAACATCCTTAGGAACCTTCTTCTTCATAGCCAGCTTCACACAGGACTGGATTCCCTCCATCCCCCGCTTAGCCGCCGCCACATTCCCCAGAGTCAGATTAGAATACCCATACAAAATACACGCCGAAAGCTTCAGCTCAATAACCCTGCTGGACAGATACCCCCTCGTGATCTCACAACACTCCTCCGCCTGCCCCATAAAATAAAAAAGCTCAGCCCGCGCAATATTCCTCAAATCCACATCCACAAACCCCTCAACAACCTCCCGAGCCCTCCCAGGCTCAAAAGACGAATTCAAAAGCGGCAAAACCACATAATCACACATACAACCCACTCTCCTCCAAAACCCAGGCAGCCCCCAAAAGACCACCCTCAAAACCAAACCAACAAACCTCCGAAGCCCTCACACAAGCCACATCAACACACATCCGAAGCCCATCACACACTCCTCATCAACACACATCCGAAGCTCTTCTCTCAAGCCACATCAACATACATCCGAAGCTCATCTCTCAACCCTCATCAGCGCAGCGCCGATGCCACACCATCTCCCAACACACCACAAAAAAACTCAGCCCCTGCAGCCGCCCCGCTGGCAGACTGTCCGTTCGTCCCTCCCCCCATTCCTCTCACCCACACAAAAAAAGAGCCCCCAGGCCCAAACACCCAGGAACTCTCCCAAAACCAAACAACATCATCTCCCACTCCGCAACTTCCTCAGCTCCCTCTCCAACCGATCCGCACGCGCCTTCTCCCTCAACGTATTCGCCCACTCTTCACTCCGCCCCTGTTCAATCCCTTGAGTGATTCCCTGGCTGATTCCTTGGGCGATTCCTTGACTGATTCCCTGTTCAATCCCCTTATTAATCCACATCTGCTCAATCTCAAAACTCTTCATATACGCCACCATAACCTTTCCGCCTCAAACATCTCTTCTACCTCTCCGCAGCTTCCTCAGTTCCCTCTCCAACCGATCCGCACGCGCCTTCTCCCTCAACGTATTCGCCCTCTCTTCACTCCGACCCTGTTCAATTCCTTGACTGATCCCCTGTTCGATCCCCTTATTAATCCACATCTGCTCAATCTCAAAACTCTTCATATACGCCACCGTAACCTTTCCATCATCTTTAACAACCCTGACCATCTCCAGCAACTCCCTCAAAACATCATTTACCGCATTCACTTCCCTGGTATCCTCCAAAAAACGAAGCAGCGCCACCAGCTCCTCAGGCACACCCGCACCATCTCCCTTCGTATTCAGAAAAACCGTCCTCAGCCCATCATCATACTCCATCTCCGGAATCTCCTCACACATATTCCGGATCGTATACACCATCCTACCCCGATCAAACGGATCATACGAACAGACAAAAATAACAAAAACCCTCTTAAGCTTCCCGAAACCCTCACCCTTCTTCAAACATCGGCTGTCGATGATCGCATGGTAAAACCGCACCCGCTTCGGCAGATCCTTCAGACTCACAACATCACCATTATTATCCGGCTCAATATCAAAAACAGAAGGATCCGCCAAAACATCCATCAGCTCCTCCTCAGCCAGAACATCAAGCCGCGCCCCGCGAAAACCCTCATCCCGGCCACCAAAAGCCCTCTGCGCAACAACCCGCAGCCTCCCGATCTCACGCCCCAGCACCACCTGCAGCAGCAACCTGCAAAACCTCTCACCAATACCAGGAAACGTCATCACCGCGTTAAACAAAAAATCATCCAGAAGATTCATATCCTCAAGCCGCTTCCTCTGCATAAGACTCCTCCTTTCACTATGATGGCAAAAGAAAAAACCTCACACAACCAACCGGCTCCTCCCCGCCATATTTATACAACCAACCATATGGGGATCAGATAGCCGAACGGCCCAGAATGTTCCCAGATATGTACCTTCAGTATAACCACCACACCATCAAAAGTCAACAAAAACCCTTCGACAAAAACCGCCAAAACCTCATTCCACTGTATCCACCACCCTCCCGTCAGACCACCACACCTCACACCCCCCAAAAAACAGAACGGACAGACTGCCAGCGGGACGGCTGCATGGTCGGGACCCGGTGCGTCGGAGTAAGCC
>ENA-OPWX01000893-OPWX01000893.1-human-gut-metagenome-genome-assembly--contig:-NODE-893-length-24188-cov-1.816724_pt1 | contig 24188 bp, 19 predicted proteins | sample MGYA00241514_ERZ502020 | MGnify/ENA primary metagenome ERZ502020 (study PRJEB25962, sample SAMEA2042105) | human gut metagenome | biome: human gut; feature: human-associated habitat; material: faeces... | reverse complement strand
GTTAGTACGACTGGGCAGTTACAAGCCCATGACCTTTAGGTCGTGGGTAGTTGACGAGAAATAAAAAGAGAGAGGGCTTGTTAGTTTTGCCCTCTCTTTTTTTTAGTGAATAAGATTTTTAAAACTCAAGTCCAAAATTCATTTCATAATAATTTCCTTCGCTGTCACGGTAAGCGTATGCTTTGCCGTTCTCATCCTTCATTTCTTCCGGCATATAGAAGTCTTTGTCATATCCCGGTACGTCGTTGCGAGATACGCATACACCATCGGCATTGACAGCGAGAACACTGTCATCTTTTGGAAGGGTGATCGGCATTTTTCCGCTTGGAGTATAGGCACCGGTGATAATGTCAATCGTTGCTTCCGGGAACGTGTCAAATCCAGCGAGCAGTGCGTCAGAATAACGTTCGACATTTCCCACCATCCATGCGAGTGTAAAGTTAATATTAGAAATCACTTTTCCTCCATTTGCATGGATTGCTTCTGAAATCACGCGGATCTCATCAGTGCCAAGAAGTGTTGTTTCTTCGTGTGTCGCCTCAGCTGGTCTTCCGAGATCGTCAACATCGTGGACAGTTTTGTTCTCGCAGATATCCAGTTCGAGATATCCTTTTGTTGCGTTGAAGTATTCTCCGGAACTTGGACTTGCGAAAAGGAATGCATAGTCAGCATCCTCGTAATGGTCTGTAAGTGTCACTCCTGGAGTTTCGGCTAAGATGCTGTGCAGTTTTTCTGTAAGCGCCTTGGCAGTCTCTTCTTTTGATGCAAATCCTTTTGCAAAGATTTTTTTGTCTGCAAGTTTTTCTGCGGTCAGAGGAAGAAGCTGCTCTTTGTTTTTCAGAAGGACAACAGATTTGCGGTGTACGTCATCGGCATGTTTCCAGTGTACCGGATTTGCAATCACTTCTTTTGCAGTCTGCGGATCACGGTATGGGTTTTCAAAGACACCAAGTTCGAACATTTCTTTTAATGTGTGTGCAGCCGCAGTTGTGAGAGCTTCTTCAGATAATGTGATCTGCTCTAATGTATATCCGTCAGGAATTTTGTGCGCACCGTCTGTATAGTAGCCATTTGTTCTTCTATCTAAAGCTTCTTTTGCGGCAAATACATCAAAGGAACCGCTGATGATATCGACACCGGAATTAACTGCAAGTGCGATTCTTTCAGGAATGTCAAGTTCTTCCACACCCCATGCCATATTGATGGTGATACCGGAGTCGCTGTTGATATAGCCTTGGAAGTTCATCTGATTTTGCAGAAGTTCCTTTAAGAAAAACTGGTTAAACGCAAATCCAACTGGAATCATTTCAATCGGATTTCCATTCATGTCGTACTGGATGCCGCTCTTTTCAGCTGCAGGTTTTGCATAATAAGGCATGATAGAGGATACGTGGTTTGCAATAGAAGACCGGAATCCTGGCAGATGGTATTTCTGTAAGCTGTTTTCTGTCTGGTAGACATTCCATTGTCCTTGTTTGTAGTGTGGGTCAAATCCATTTTCACGAGCACCGCCGCCAGGGAAATGTTTGACAGTCATTGCAACACCATCTGTTGTTACACCATCTTTGCTTCCCTGAATACCTGGAACAAGGCGGTCAAAAATATTGTTGATCAGTTCTGGATCTTCGCCGAACGTACCGTAAGTACGCTGCCATCTCGGATCAGATACGACGTCTGCCATATACATATATCCTTTTTTCATTCCGGTTGCATCCCATTCTTCACGGATGCATTCTGCAAAATCATCGATCAGGTCAAGGCTGCTTCCTTTTACGGCAGCGGCAATTCCCATTGTTCCCGGCCATGTGGCAAATACACCAGCGGCATCGTTCATACCGAAGACGATCTCTCCGTTTTCGTTTCGTGAGTTTGATACCATGAGAACCGGAATCGCATGTGTCTCGCCTTCAGCAAGTGCATTCAGTTCGTTCATCCAGTCTGCAAGCTCGTCCGGTTTTGGATTTTCGCGCAGGATAAAGTGGCGGATTCCCATATCTTTTACCGTATAGGTGGTTCCGTGATATTTTTCGGCGTTAAAGATCGTAGTGTCTTTTTCAATTACTTTTTCATCAAGAAGTCCAGTTGCATCGACTGCCTCTTTGTCTTCCTGGTAAGCTCCCATTTTTAAAGAATTGATGAAGAGCAGACCGATCTTTTCCTCGGAGGAAAGTTCCTCTGCAAGTGCTTTGGCACGCTCGGAAGGAGTTTTTCTCCAGTCTTTGTAAGTATTTAATGTTCCGTCACCGTTTAAGTCTTTGAAATAAAGACCATCGGATTCGATCACATCTTTGGCTGTTACACCGATCGTCGGCCCATTTGGGTTCTTATAGTAGCGGATCATTTCTGTTGCCTTTTTTGCTGACATTATTTTTTCTCCAATCTTATAAATTTATTCTTTCAGAAATATTTGTGGCAAGTAGATTCCAATTAGGAATCACTTGGAAAATCCGGAAGAATATACTTTTATTTTATCGTATTTTGTGAGATGAGATATTAAGAAATATGCTATAATATTATTGAAATATGCTGTCAGATGAAAAATAGCGGACAGTAAAAGGTATGTAAAAATAAGTCTGATTTTCGAAAATAAGGTTTAGGAAAGAATAGGGACGAGCGAGGAAGAAGAGTTGTGAAAGGAGAGGAAACATGAAAACACATGAAGAACTGGTGCAGACTGCCAGAGTGCTGCACAAGGCGCTGAAGGTTGACCTGACAATCTACGACGGTGACAGAAACTGTATTGTGAAATTCACAAAAAACCCATATCCCGAGGAATTGTGTGGAAAACTTTGGGAGCATCCGGAGAAAATGTGGAAACATCTTGGGAAAGCGAAGGAAGATAGTGTTTCTTATCAGTATTTTCCGGAATTTCATCTCGTCTGTATGAATCTGAAGGTCATAGAGGAGGAAGAGAGTTATTATCTGTCAGTAGGACCATTTCTGACGGAGCATTATTCAGAGCAGCTTGTCTTGAAAATTCTTCATAGCCAGAAGCTGTCACTTTCCAGAAAAGGGAAGTATGAACTCTTGTATTCACAGCTTCCATATTTTTCAAACCGGGTAAAAACGATGGCAGATGTCCTTTCGTATCTGATCAAAGTTTGTCCTGAGTGGAAACAGATCCCGGTCATATATGAGGAGATGCCCGGGCAGGAGGAATGTGTGAAAGAAACAAGGAGAGAAAGGGAAGGGCTGTTAGAGAAGACAGATATTCTGCTAAATTACGAGACGGAACGGCGATGGAGGGCTGCGGTGGAACAAGGAGATTTCCAGATGGCAAGGCGTGGAATCTCTCAGATGAGTAAAGGAGAATTTTTCTATCGAACTCCGGATAATCCGCTTCGTTCACAGAAGAATCTTTTGTTTACAGTCAATACGATCTGTAGAATCGCGGCAGTGGATGGGGGAGCAGATGTTGTGAGAGTACACGAGATCAGTGATCTGTTTGCGATCCGCATCGAGCAGGCGAGAAGCGGGTTGGAGACAACGATGTTGGAAGAGGAAATGTTGCGCGCATACTGCCAGATTGTGATGGAGACGAAGACGAGGGGACATTCAGCGCCTGTGGCAAAAGCAATCCAGTATATGTATGCACATTTTGATCAGCCGCTTACAATGGAGAAAATTGCGGAGGCGATTCATTTTAGTCCGGGGTATTTGTCGAGAACTTTCAAAGCAGAGATGCGTGTGACAGTCGGAGAATATTTGAACCGGCTTCGCATTGAGAAGGCAGAGGGAATTTTAAAAACAGGAGATTTTCCGGTTATGGAGGTTGCGATTATGACTGGATTTTCCAGTTATGCGAAATTCAGTGTAGAGTTTAAAAAATATACGGGAAAAACAGCGCGGGAATATATGGCAGCCATTCATTGACTATCCAAGGAGAGTTTGCTATGATTTCATAAAATAAATGAACAAAGGAGGACGCTATGAGACAAAAGATAAAGGACCGGATGCGGGCACTGAAAATGGAGATCCGGGAGCACAAAAGTTCTTTTATAGTGTATGTGACCCTTCGCGCACTTGTGATCCTTGTGATGATTCTTCAGATATTCAATCGAAATTATGAAGGGGTTTTCTACTGTATACTGACCTTGATTCTTCTGATGATTCCAAGCTTTATTCAGATGGAACTGAAGATAGAACTTCCGACGACACTGGAGATTTTTATATTGATCTTCATTTTTGCGGCGGAGATACTGGGAGAAATCGGTTCTTACTATACAAAGGTAGCGAACTGGGATACGATGCTCCACACGATCAATGGATTCCTTGCGGCGGCGATCGGATTTTCCCTTGTAGATATTCTGAATCGGAATGAAAAAGTGAAAGTACAGTTATCACCTCTTTTTATGGCAGTTGTGGCATTTTGCTTCTCTATGACGATCGGTGTCATGTGGGAATTCTGGGAGTGCGGAATGGATTTGTTTTTGGGTATGGATATGCAGAAAGACACGATCGTACACAGTATTTCCACTGTGATGCTGGATCCGACCGGAGGGAATCAGGTAGTGCATATTGATAATATTAAAAATACTGCCGTCAACGGGATGGAATTGGGCTTAGGAGGTTATCTGGATATTGGGCTGATCGATACGATGAAAGACTTATTTGTCAATTTCATCGGTGCGGTTGTATTCTCAATTATCGGATTCTTTTACGTAAAGCAGAGAGGAAAGGGAAAATTTGCAAACCGCTTTATCCCAAGAATCAAAGATGAGAATGCAGATTTCCTGAAAATTGTGGAAGAGGATAGAAAAGCTGAAAAAGTTCAGAAAGAGGATTCTGACAGCAATCCCTAGTATATAATAGAGCCAAGAGAGAATAGACTACATAGGGAACGGGAAAACTGAAAGAAAGTTCCGAGATGCATATAAGAAGCGAAATCGGCATAAAAAATTAAGATAAGAAAAGAAGCGGGAATCGAATGAGAAAGAGCGTGTGGAAAAAAAGAAGAAGGATTATTTTGATAATCTGTGCAGGCATTTTCGCGGGAATCACGCTCCTGACGGGGACAGGAAGCGGTGGAAATGTATTTGCACAGAGGGTCGATGAAAACGAGGCAACTGCATCTGAGGAAGCCGGACAGGATGATAGTATACAGAATGATCGTGTTCCGGATGATGGTGCCCGAAATGAGAATGTTCTAGGTGATGGAGACCAGGCGGAGAAATCTCAGGAGGAACAAGGGGAGATTTTTGTAAAGGATGTGCTGGAAGAACTCACCTATATGAGAGTGAGGCTTGGCAGACGTTATCTGGGGAGAGAGGCAGAGTATGATATTTACGGAGCAAGAACCATTGTGCAGCCAAATGAGGGAGAAAAGCAGATTATAATCCGAGATGGAAATCGTGCAGAAATTTTTTATGGGACATACAGAGGTGTGAAAGAGTATGAGTCTTACACAGAGCTGTCAGATATGTTGGATGCACAGTTCTTTTTACTTCCCATTATCAATCTGGAATTGACGGATCAGAGGATCAAAGAACAGAATTATGAGATGGAATTTACAGAGGAAGAGCAGCTCGAAGGATTTCTGACGGCACTTTCTTATGTAGGAGCAGTGGACATTGAGGCAGTACAGCTTACGGCAGTGCGAATTCGGTTTGATGAAATGTATCGGCCGGAGGAGGTACAGTTTCATCTGCAGTCAGAGACGATTGCGGAGGAGGACCTCCGGACTGTGGAGCAGGAACTGCAACAGCAGTATGCTTACGATGATGTTGTGGAAGAATTATCCTTTGAGGACAGGTACAATGAAATTTTGCTGAAGATACAGGAAATTGCCCCGGAGAAGGACGTGACGGCAGAACAGTATATTGAAGATTTGTCAAATGTGGCGCGGGCAGCAGATGAGAGTTTTCTTGCGATTTTGAGAGAGCAGTCAAAGCAACTGATAAAGAAGGATGGCTGGGATCGCCGTGCAGTATTTGCCTATCTGGAAGCAATCGATGCAAGATTTGGGGAATTTCGGGAAGATTCTCTGACAGAGATCCCTCAGGAAACCTATTTAAAAGAACTGGAAGATACATTTGCGGAAGTGCACAAGGTTGGATCGGGTGTCTACACCTATATGTTTGAAGTCAGTGGGCTGAAAGCGAAAGAGAAGGCGCTGCTTGTCATCTCTCAGATGGGTGGCTATATGGATGGGAATGAGATGCTTCAGTTGGCAGGTGAGTATCAGTTTGACAGTGAGATGCCGCCGCATGCGGAATTTCTGGAGTCCTATGCTGCCTGTGTACGGACTGCATGGCAGAAGAAGAGTGGAGCGTATAAAATACTGGATGATCAGAAAGTGCATCAGTTTCGAATGTATATCGACAGGCAGAATATTCAGTATGTGCGAAGTCATTTTGCCGGGAAGACTGATTATGAAAAGCTGCAAAATTATGCGAAGCAGTATGAGTTTTCTCTATATTATGGGGAACCTTCCAGACATCACAATAAGATTCTGCGCAAAGGCAGATTTGAAGTGCAGGAATATGACAAGGTGCTGACACCGAACCGGTTGTCAGAATTTATTATTGACGTGAAGACAGGCGCCTTTATTACGGAGTGGGATATTTTGAAAGTGGATGAAGTAACAGGGATCGTGAGTAACTCGGAGGCATATCCAAAGCAGAAGACGATCGAAGGCAAGACAATTGTTGACACAGAGTCCTTTAACTATGCACCTGCAAATTATGAGGAGGCTCACCAATGTCTGGATGTGCTGCCGGCCTCTCCGGACAAGAAAAAGGGGGATGCAACCTATCTTGAGAATCAAGTGAAGAAGACAATGAAAAAAGTGTGGAAGAGTCCTGAAAAATATCATTACAGAGAGCGGTATCGTTCTGCGAAGGATTATAAAAAGGAAAAATAAAAGGGCAGTAGGAGGAAACCTGGATGAAAAAGGAGAGAAAGTGGCTGTGTGGTATACTGGCTGCAGTGATATTGGGCAATATGACCGGCTGTGCAGAGCAGATTTCGGGCAAGACACCGGTAAATCGTATTCTGGCAGAAGAATCTTATATTAATGTCATACTTGGAGAGGGGTATCATCAGCAGGAAGTGCGGTTTGATCTGAAAAATGACAGAGCAGTGATTCCGAAAGATGTGCAGTGGGGGATGCACAGTTATCGAAACGGAACTGAGGTAGGAATTTCCTACGGAGAGAGCGAAGGGTGTGAGATCTATGATTCAGATCCGGAAGTAAATCCAGAACTGTATGAAGAATCGTATTTGGATTCTATTCGAGAGCTCAAGTTGAATGTGTCGGATATCCGAAAAAATAATTATAATATCAAGGTTGTTAAAAAGAAGCAGCTGGAAGCATTTGAACAGGAACTTGCGCTGATGTCGGGAGTTGTGATCAAGGGGGAATATGAACTGACAGGAGTCAACATTGAATTTGACCGGAGATTCCGACCAGTCAAAAAGACCTTTCGACTTCAGGCGCTGGATGAGTCGCAAATGCATGAAGAGAAAAAAGACGAGAAAAAATGTATTCAGGAATTTGGATATAATATAGGAAAAGTCCGGTTTCAGACTTCTTACCGCGATGTCGAGAAAAAGATACAGAAAGAGTGGAAGAAAATTTTGGAAGCGGAAAGAACTGAGGCACTTCTTCCCTACAGGAATCAATAATTGCAATCAAGCCCTGAATGTGCTACACTCCAACTATACAAAGGAAGCTTTGCGTATGAGGAGGTGAAAGAGAAGCGGTTATGGCAAAAAAGCAGGAAAGATCAAGGAAAAAAGGAAAGAAGAAAAAATCAGGATTGCTGAGCAATCTTATTTTGATACTGGCAGTGTGCGTATTTGTATTTTCCGGCTATCAGCTCTACCAGATTTTTTCCGAGTACCACGAAGGAAAGAAGGAGTACGAGGAGATCAGAGAACTTGTCATTCAAGAAGAGCCAAAGGAAGAACCGGAAGAAGAGAAAGAACCGGAAGTTCAGCCACGCTTTACAGTTGATTTTGCGACATTGCAGCAGATGAATCCCGATACTGTTGGATGGATCCGCTTTGAGGAGCCGTCAGAGATCAGTTATCCGGTTGTCAAAGGCAGAGATAATGAAGAATATCTGACGAGAACTTTTGAGGCGAATGACAACAAGTTAGGAACACTTTTTGTAGATAAAGATAATACCGGTACTTTTACAGACCGCAATACAATCATCTATGGACACAATATGAAAAATGGAACGATGTTTGCTCAGCTGTTAAAATATAAAGAACAGGATTTCTTTGAGAAATATCCGTATTTTTCTATCTATACTCCTGATGGAAAAGAATCAAAATACCAGATTTTTGTGGCGGGAGTTGTAGAGGACACTGCTGTAAATTATCAGTTTGCATTTCAGTCGGATGAGGAGTTTTTAAATTACATTGAGACGATCAAAGGAACATCACTGTATACGCCGAATGTGGAAATCAACACAGCATCTCAGATTGTGACACTTTCTACCTGTACAAATGTTGCTGATGAGGAGCGATTTGTCGTGCAGGCAGTAAAAGTCAGTGAACAGTAAGACAGACAAGGAAGGAAACGGCAGAGGAGGGACAAGAGATGGCGAATGTATATGAAGTCGGGGACATCGTCCGCATGAAGAAAAAGCATCCGTGTGGAAGCTACGAGTGGGAGATTCTTCGTGTCGGAGCAGACTTCCGTTTAAAATGCACAGGTTGTGGACATCAGATTATGATTACAAGAAAATTAGTAGAAAAAAACACAAAAGAAATCAGAAAAAATGCTTGAAATCAGTAGAATCTTATGGTATAGTATTGACTTGTGATATATTGTTGTTTGCAGACAAGCGTCCGCGAACGATATTTCCTTGTTCCTGACAAGGTTCAGGGACCAAGAGACCATAAGGAGGTGCAAGAACATGAACAAGTATGAATTAGCTGTTGTAGTCAGCGCAAAAGTTGAAGATGACGTTAGAGCAGGAGTAATCGAAAAAGTAAAAGAGCTTATCGCTCGTTTCGGTGGAAATGTGACAGACGTTGATGAATGGGGTAAGAAGAGATTAGCTTACGAAATTCAGAAAATGAAAGAAGGATATTACTATTTCATCCACTTCGAATCTGATTCTACTGTTCCAGCAGAGCTTGAGAGCAGAATGCGTATCATGGAAAACGTTATCAGATTCTTATGCGTAAAACAAGAAGCATAGAGAAAAGAGGATAAATCGTATGAATAAAGTAATTTTGATGGGACGTCTGACAAGAGATCCAGAAGTGAGATATTCACAAGGTGACAGCGCAACTGCTGTTGCAAGATATACATTAGCAGTAGACCGCCGCTTTAAACGTGACGGAGAGGCAAGTGCCGACTTTATCAACTGCGTAGTTTTCGGAAAATCAGCAGAGTTTGCAGAGAGATATTTCCGCCAGGGATTAAAGGTTGTTGTAAGTGGTCGTATTCAGACAGGAAGTTACACAAACAGAGATGGTGTGAAAGTTTACACAACAGATGTTGTTGTAGAAGATCAGGAATTTGCTGAGAGCAAAGCTGCAAGCGAAAGCAGCATGGGAAGCTACCGTCAGGCAAGTCCAAGTCCATCACCAGCTCCAAGTGCAGATATTGGAGATGGGTTCATGAACATTCCAGATGGAATTGATGAAGAATTACCATTCAGTTAGACGATACAATGAGTAGATTTGTATAAATATAGGAGGTAATACCACAATGGCTTACGATAAAGGTAACAAAGCTGATTCTCCAATGAAGAGAAGAGGCGGACGCAGAAGAAAAAAAGTTTGTGTATTCTGTGGTAAAGAAAACAACGAAATCGATTACAAAGATACAGCAAAATTAAAGAAATATGTTTCTGAGAGAGGAAAAATCCTTCCGAGAAGAATCACAGGAAACTGTGCAAAACATCAGAGAGCTCTTACAGTAGCAATCAAGAGAGCAAGACATATCGCTTTAATGCCATACGTTCAGGACTAAGAAATGCAGAGGCTAAAATCTCAGAAAAGAGGTTTTGGTCTCTTTTTTTGTCTATTTGTTAAAGGCTGGGGAGAAAGAAGCTCCCTTGCAGTTCGGTGTAAAAGTACATTTTGTATGAGATCGAACAGCTTTCCCAGGTTTGTATTATCTAAATAATATTCGCTATTGAAATGAATAACAGATAAGTCTATAATAAATCCATATAACTCGAAAAAATCAGACAACTGCAAAATGTACAGGAGGTACTGTGTATGGTGAAATTATATAATCAAGGAGTGTATCTGTTAAATGGGTCAGAGATTGTGCCAGATGGAGCAGATGCTGTAAGGGAGATAGAAGGCAAGGTGGGACATGCTGTTTCCAAAGAGGAAGCGGCAAAGGAGACTATTGCATACCGCATTCTGAAGGAGCACAATACGTCTCCGGATATGGAGCACCTCAGAATCAAATTTGATAAACTGACTTCGCACGACATCACTTTTGTGGGAATTATTCAGACGGCAAGAGCATCGGGACTGGAACGGTTTCCGATACCGTATGTGTTGACGAATTGTCATAACAGTCTGTGTGCGGTCGGTGGGACGATCAATGAAGATGATCATATGTTTGGACTGACCTGCGCGAAGAAGTATGGAGGAGTGTATGTTCCACCGCATCAGGCGGTAATCCATCAGTATGCAAGGGAAATGCTTGCAGGCGGAGGCAAGATGATCCTCGGCTCTGACAGCCATACACGCTATGGTGCGCTCGGTACAATGGCAATTGGCGAAGGAGGACCGGAGCTTGTCAAGCAGTTGCTGAATAAGACATATGACATCCGCATGCCAGAGGTGATCGCGGTATATCTGGATGGACAGCCGTCAATCGGTGTGGGTCCACAGGATGTAGCGCTTGCGATTATCAAGGCGACTTTTGCAAACGGATATGTGAATAATAAAGTCATGGAATTTGTAGGACCGGGAGTAGAGAAATTAAGTGCGGATTTCCGAATCGGAATTGATGTGATGACGACAGAAACGACATGTCTTTCTTCTATCTGGAAAACAGATGCTGTCATAGAGGAGTTTTTTGAGATTCACGGAAGAAAAGAGGATTTTGAGAAGCTTTCACCAGGTGAGACAGCTTATTATGACGGAATGGTATATGTAGATCTTGGCAAGGTTGAGCCGATGATCGCGATGCCGTTCCATCCAAGCAATGCCTATACAATCCGCGAACTGAATCAGAATCTGAGCGAGATTCTTCATGATGTGGAGCAGAAAGCATTGGTCAGCCTTGGTAAAGATGTGAATTTTACATTGCAGGATAAGGTGCGGAACGGAAAGCTTTATGTGGAACAGGGTATCATCGCCGGATGTGCAGGTGGAGGATTTGAAAATATCTGTGCGGCTTCCGAGATTCTTTCAGGATGTGGAATCGGAGCAGATGAGTTTACACTCAGTGTGTATCCAGCAAGTACACCGATCTACATGGAGCTGGTAAAGAATGGGGCTGTTGCAAAATTGATGGAAGCCGGGGCAGTTGTGAAGACAGCATTTTGCGGTCCGTGTTTCGGTGCAGGGGACACCCCGGCAGATGGGGCGCTCAGCATCCGGCATTCTACAAGAAACTTCCCAAATCGGGAGGGATCAAAATTACAGAGTGGACAGATTGCTTCTGTAGCTTTGATGGATGCAAGATCGATTGCGGCAACTGCGGCGAATAAGGGATACCTTACATCGGCGGCAGATGTGATGGACAGAGAATATCAGATGCCGAAGTATCATTTTGATAGTAATATTTATGCGAATCGTGTCTTTGACAGTAAAGGAATTGCAGATCCGTCGGCCAAGATTAAACTTGGACCAAACATTAAAGACTGGCCGGAGATGCCGCCGCTTCCGGAACATCTCCTTTTGAAGGTAGTATCAGAGATTCATGATCCAGTTACGACGACTGACGAACTGATTCCGTCTGGAGAGACTTCCTCCTATCGGTCCAATCCGCTTGGATTGGCAGAATTTGCCTTGTCGAGAAAAGATCCGGCATATGTAGGCAGAGCGAAGGAAGTGCAGAAGGCACAAAAAGCAATTGAGCAAGGACAATGTCCGCTGGAAGTGTTGGAAGAGCTGAAGGATGTGATGGAAGTTGTGCGCAGGAGATATCCGCAGGCAGGTGAGGGGACACTTGGAATCGGAAGTACGATATTTGCAGTGAAGCCGGGCGACGGATCTGCGAGAGAGCAGGCAGCCTCCTGTCAGAAAGTACTCGGCGGATGGGCAAATATTGCAGAAGAGTATGCTACCAAGCGTTATCGCTCAAACTTGATCAACTGGGGTATGCTCCCGCTTTTGACAGACGAAAAGGAAGAACAACTAGCGTTTCACAATGGAGACTATATTTTCTTCCCGGATATTTTAGAAAAAATCAAACAAAAGGAAAACAAGATTACAGCTTACATTGTAAAAGATGATCTGGTGGAGGTCACATTCCGGTTGGGAGAAATGACGGAGAATGAGCGAGAAATCATCCAGAAAGGCTGTCTGATCAACTATTACAGGGACCAGAACAGGTAAGTGCTATAGGATCCTGATTAGATTATGAGGAGAAAAAACAGATGAAAGAGAAGTTATATACGATTCCGGTAAATGATGCGTTTCGGGAGGACTGTGAATGTCCTCTCTGCAGTATTTACCACAAGCTGGAACAGGATGCTCTTGAATATACACTGCGTCCATCTACTTATATGGTAAGTGAGCGCAGGGAAGAGAGTGATAAAGTAGGATTTTGCAAAAGACATGCGGCGATGTTAAATGAGATGCCGGATCGGCTGGGACTTGCACTGATCTATAAGACGCATATGGATTCTTTTATCAAAGAAATTGAACAAAAGCAGAAAGAACCGGTAAAGCAGGCATCGTTTTTCAAGAAAAAGACAGAAGCATCAGGATTGGCTGCTTATATCGGGCAGTTGGAGAAATCCTGCTTTGTCTGCGAGAAGATCGAGAAGACTTTCCATGATTATTTAGGTACAATCTTTCATCTGTATAAGAAAGAGGAAGAATTCCGGAAATTGTTTGCCTCCTCGAAAGGATTTTGTACAAAACATTACGGGATGCTGTATGAGATGGCGCCGGAAAGACTTGGTGGCGCTTTGCTGGATTCCTTTATCAGTGAATTGAATCAGCTCTATCTGGAAAATATGAAGCGCGTGCGGGATGACCTTAGCTGGTTTGTCGATAAGTTTGATTATCGATTTAAGGACGAACCGTGGAAAAATTCCAAAGACGCGCTTCCAAGAACTTTGACAAAAGTAAACGGCTTATAAAAGCAGAGCTTTCAACCGCTTCTGGATCGTAAGACCGGCGAAGAGGGCAATCAATATTTTTGTAATATCAAAAAAGAGATAAGGAACTACTCCGATCATCAGACCTTCTGCAAAGGATAGGTGGAGTTGTACACAGAGCCAGACAGTTCCAAACAGATAGTTTACTGCGGAGCCGAGCAGCATTCCGATCAAGATGACTGCAGGTTTTTTTAAGAATCGCTCTGCAATCCACCCGGAGAGGATTGTGAGAAAGATCATTCCGACAAGGTAGCCTCCGGTCGGTCCTGCGAGTTTTCCGAGACCTCCTGCGAATCCGGAGAAGACAGGAAGACCAATAGCTCCGAGGAGAAGATAGACGAGATAGCTTACAGTGGCGGCTTTCCATCCCAGTATAAAGATACTGATGTATAAGACCAGGTTGGTCAGAGAGAGGGGAACCGGGCTAAATGGCAGCGGGATGGAAAGCGGCGCTAAAATACAGGTGATTGCGGTAACAAGTGCAATCCGTACAAGCAGGTGCGTTCTGACTTGTGGATGTTTGGTAGTTGCTGAAGGTATTGGATTCATAAGTGTTGTAAGTTCCTTTCTTTTGCTAAAATTTATGGAGATCAAATATATTGTGTATCCCATATGAAGCATATTATAATTTGAGGAAAACTAAATGTCAACATATTTAGAAATAAAGTTAACAATCAAAAACCGGAAGTGTATGCCAAAAAGTCTGTGACGGAATAGAAGTAAAATTAATTGATAATAAAATTAAAAAGAAGATAAAAACAGAAAATATAATTATATAAAAAGAAAAATAAAAAAACATATAAAAAGATGTTGACAAAACAGAAAATATAATGTATTATAAACTCAACAAAAGAAATCCAAAGAAATTAAAAAAAGTAATTTTCATACAAAATTTTCTAAAGATTCTAGAAGAATTTGAATATGACAAGTAGACGGGAAAGGAACTTTTGAAAATATTTCAGATAACCGGAAGCGGATACTTGAATATAAAAGAAAAAATGAGAGTTTTGATTTATGAAGACTTGAAGAAATTTCAGAGGGATTTTCGATGGTGTATATTCTAAGAGAAAAGTAGTGTTTGGGTTTACAAGCAGGATGTCTTCGGTGGCACATAAAAAAGTCTGGTGATCATAGGTGTAGCTGCATTTTCCGGATGTGACAAATAAAATCATATAAAAATTACCGGAGGAAAAGGTTTTCTTTTTCGCATTGGTGTATACATATTCTTTTGCAAAGTATTCTTCACGCATCAGTTATCTCCTAAAATTTGTATTCAAAATACACAAAAAATGAAACTTATTTTTATCTATAATGACTAATATAGATAATATATCAGTTTTTGAATATTTTCAAGCAAAAAATGGATATGTTTTCCTATTTCAGAAAGCTATAATACTTTCTAACGACAGCGTTCTGTCAAAGAAATAACAAAGATACAATAAGAAAACATGCGAGGAGGAAATTATTGTGAGAGAGTTTTCCATGAAAGACAAAATTGGCTACACCCTCGGGGATTTGGGGTGCTGCTGTACCGAGCAGTTCAGAGCAATGTTTTTGACAGTGTTCTACACGCTTGTACTGAAAGTAAATCCTGTCCATGTCGGAATCATCCTGCTGATCACAAAAATCTGGGATGCAATCAATGACCCGATCATCGGTGCGATCATCGACTCAAGAAAGTCGACAAAGGGCGGAAGATTTATTCCGTGGATCAAAGCATTCTGTGTTCCGATGGGTGTGCTGTGTGTGATCGGATTTTTAGATGTCAGCAGCTGGGACTATAAATTCAAGTTGGCATATATTTTGATCACCTATATTCTTTATGAGGCGATGTATACTTGTGTAAATGTTCCGTTTGGTTCACTTTCCAGTGTCATGACAGATGATGTCAATCATCGGACAGATTTATCCCGTTACAGAAGCCTTGGCGGAACGATTTTTATGACCGTGATCGTAATTGTAGGGCCGCTTGTACTTTATAAGGACAATAAGCCAGTTGCGTCCAGATTCACTCTGATGGCACTTCTCTGTGCGACAATCGGTGTGTTCTGCCTGATCGTGACAAGCTCCTGGTGTAAGGAACGTATCGAATGGAAGGCGCAGGAAGGCAAGAAATTCAACTATTTAGATGCGCTGAAAAATGTTATCAAGAACAGAGCATTGCTTGGACTGATCTTTTCAAGCCTTGCAGGAATGATTGCAGCAAGTGTTGTAAATGGATTGAATACTTACTTATTTAAAGATTATTTCGGAGATGTGAAAGTAATGTCAATCTCTGGTATGTTAAATACTGTGTATGCAATCATCACATTTATCGGAACAAAATATGTTTCCAAGAAGCTTGGAAAAAAAGAATGGTGTATGTACGGAGCAGGATTTGCAGCACTTGTCTTTGGTATTTTATTCTTTGTACCGGTGAAAAATCCACTTGTATTTATTGCGATCAACGGAATCTGTTATCTCGGAGCAAGTGGTTTTCAGGTGCTGATCTGGGCAATGGTAAATGACGCGATCGATTATCAGGAGTTGATGACAGGAGAAAGAAATGAAGGTATGGTATACTCTACTTACTCTTTCTTCCGGAAGCTGTCATCGGCAGTCAGTGCAAGTCTTAGCAGCTTTACACTTGCAATGATCGGATATAATGTAAATGAAGTAGTACAGACAGCGGCAGTAAAAGCAAATATATGGAAATCTTACACCGCAATCTATGCAGTGGGATATTTGATCGCAGTATTGATTTTATTCTTTGTATATCCATTGTCAAAGAAAAAGACAGAACAAATGTTAGAAGAGCTTGCAAAAAGAAGAGCAAAGGGAAAAGGAGGCAGATAAATGGTCCGTTATATTGAAGTTGAAAATAGAAAAGGAAAAATTCTCCGTGGATTTTTAAATCTTCCGGACGGAGTAGCGCATCCGCCGGTTGTCTTAAATCTACATGGATTTGGAGGAAGTCTGTCCGGATACAAATATGCACATACACATTTGGCTAGAACACTGGAGGTGGAGGGAATCGCATGTATGCGATTTGACTTCTACGGATGTGGGGAAAGTGACGGAGAGTTTGATGAGATGACATTTACCGGGCTGCTTGAGGATGCGGAGGATGTCTATGCATGGCTGAAAAGTCAGTCATGCGTAGACGGAGAGAAAATTATTTTATCCGGTCAGAGTATGGGGGGATTTGTGGCGGCAAGTGCGGCTCCACGTATTCAGCCGTACGGTTTGGTTCTGATGTGTCCGGGAGCAGGAATGTGGTATGGATGCAAAGAGCGCGCAGATTACTTTAAGAATCTCGGAATGACTTTCGCAGATATGGAAGGACTGAGATTCGGTCTGGAGTTTAACTATGACCTTGCAAAGTATTCACCATTTGAAGACGCAAAAGGATATGAGGGCAGTGTGCTGATCCTGCGCGGAACAAAAGATGAACTTGTCGATGATAAAACTTGTGAAACATATATGGAATGTTATACCGGAGCGAAAAAATTCGTGAAGATCGAAGGCGGCAATCATAATTTTGCAAGTATTCCGGCAAGAGAAGCGTGTGAGGCAGAAATTGTAAATTATGTAAAAGAGATTATCTGATTTCAGAAAGGCAGGAGAACAAGATGAAATTATTAGAGAGCATTCAAGTAGGGAATACAACACTGAAAAACAGAATTATGTTTCCACCTCTGACGACAGGATATGAGGCAAAGGATGGAAGTATTACTCCGCAGAGTCAGGCGTTTTATGAGAGACTTGCGGAGGGCGGAGTATCGTATATCGTTCTCGGAGATGTGGCGCCGATCAAGACGTTTACACCGGTTCCAAAGTTATGTGAGGACAGTCAGATCGAAAGTTTCCGTAAGCTGGCAGATGCAGTGCATAAACATGGTGCCAAGATCGGAGTACAGATTTTCCATCCAGAATATGATACAGCAAGCATTACAGAACTGTTCTTAAAAGGAGATTTTGAAGGACTCCGCGCAAAAATGAAACATGATATGATGCATTTCATCGATGAGGTATCAGAAGAAAGCCTGCAGGAGATCATTAAAAAAATGTGTGAATGTGCAAAGCGGGCACAGACAGCCGGAATCGATGCCATCCAGGTGCATGGAGACCGTCTGGTCGGAGCACTTTCCAGCACAATTTTAAACCACAGAACAGATAAGTATGGTGGAAGTCTTGAGAACCGTACAAGATTTGCCATCGAGCTTGTGACAGCGCTCAGAAAAGCAGTTCCAGATATGATCATTGATTACAAGTTGGCTGTTGTTACTCCACAGAGAGGAAAGGGCGGAGTGATCGCAGAGGAAGCGGTTATATTTGCAAAATGGCTTGAGGAAGCCGGAGTAGATATGCTCCATGTGGCACAGGCAAATCATACTGGGAATATGGCAGATACCATTCCACCGATGGGTGTTCAGCCATATGCATTCTTTGCTGACATTGCAGGAAAAGTGAAAGAACAGGTCAATATTCCAGTCAGCACTGTTGGAAGAATCGTAAGTCCGGCGCTTGCAGAGAGTATCCTGGAAAGTGGAAAGGCAGATATTATCGGACTGGGTAGACCGCTTCTTGCAGATCCGGATTGGGGCAAAAAGCTGGAAGAAGGTAATGGAGATCAGATCCGCCAGTGCATCATGTGCAACAAAGGATGTACAGACCGGATCCAGAACAGACAATTCTTAAGCTGTATTTTAAATGCAGAAAACGGATATGAATTAGAGAGAAAGATCACACCTGCAGAGACACCAAAGAAAGTTGTTGTAGTCGGTGGAGGCCCGGCAGGACTGGAAGCTGCGAGAGTTGCGGCATTAAAAGGACATCAGGTGACCCTGTTTGAAGAGAAGACAGTTCTCGGAGGACAGATTCAGATCGCTAAAGTTCCGCCGAGAAAAGAAGAGCTGGAACGTGCGCTTGTTTACCTGACAAATGCAGTAAAAGAGGCCGGTGTGGAAATTTTCTGTGGAAAGAAAGTGACAGAGGATGATCTGCTTGCTTATGGAGCAGATGCAGTGATCGTTGCGACCGGAGCTTCTAACATGATGCTCCCAATCCCAGGGGCAGACCGCACACGCGTATGCAGTGCATGGGATGTGCTGGAAGGAACTGCACAGGTATATGGAAGAGCAGCTGTGATCGGTGGTGGAATGGTAGGATGTGAAACCGCAGAATATCTGGCAGAGAGAGGGTGTGAAGTAAGTATCATCGAAATGCTGGATAAGATTGCAAACGGAGAGAGCAGTACAATTCTTCCTACTTTGATGGAAAATTTTGAAAAAAATCACGTTGCTCAGTATGTATCTCATAAAGTAGAGAGTATCGGAGAGAAGTCAGTCGTATGTAAGACAGGAGATGATGAGACGAAAGAAATCCCTTATGATTTTGTTGTGATGGCAGTAGGAGCAAAAGCAAATACATTTGAGACGGAGAAATTAGAGAAAGCAGGCATTGCAGTGACAAAGATCGGAGACTGCAAAGACCGTGCATCGGATATCGAAAATGCAATAAAATCAGGATACGATGCGGCAAATACGATTGCATAGGAGAAAATATAGATTTATCCAAAGATGAAAGCGTAGAAGTGGATAAAACGAGAAGAAAAGTAAGAAAGCCAGTGATGGTAAACAGAGAAGAAACCTCTGCCTGCCATTGCCGGCTTTTTTTGTTGGAATATAATAAGATAGAAAAACAGTTGCTTTCTTCCACGTTTGTGGTAAAATTGTCACGATATGCAAATGAGAGAATAGGAAGGAATAACGAAGATGAAAAAAAGTGTAAATCTACTGGAGGGATCGATTTTCCCATCACTGACCAAGCTTGCTCTTCCAATCATGGCGACATCTCTTGTACAGATGGCGTATAATATGACGGATATGATCTGGATTGGAAGAATCAGCAGTGATGCGGTGGCAGCGGTCGGCGCAGCGGGAATGTATATGTGGCTCGCCAATGGGCTTGCAACACTTGCGAAAATGGGCGGGCAGGTAAAGGTTGCACACGCAATCGGAGCGAAAGATTATGAGGAAGCGACGGTATTTACAAAGAGCGCACTGCAGCTTGGAATTTTATTTGGAATCATTTATGGGTTGGCAGCGGTACTTTTTGCAGGACCTCTGATCAGTTTTTTCCATTTGAATAGTCCGCAGGTCGTTGCGGATGCGAGGATTTATCTCCAAGTGACTTGCGGGGGAGTGATCTTTTCCTTTTTAAATCAGATATTTACCGGGATCATGACTGCTATGGGAAATAGCAGGATTTCTTTTATGGCAACTGCAGTAGGACTTTTGATCAACATTGTTTTAGATCCACTGTTGATTTTTGGAGCCGGACCGATTCCTAAAATGGGGGTGCTCGGGGCGGCTGTGGCTACGGTTCTTGCCCAGACAGTTGTGACAGCAATGTTTCTGTGGGCAGCATTTCATGAGGAGACAGTCTTTCAGAAAGTGAGGATTTTATCCGGGATCCATAGAGAGCATATGTTGCTTCTGATCAAAATTGGTCTGCCAAGTGCAGTACAGAGTATGATATTTACAGGGATCTCGATGATCATTGCACGTTTGATTGCGGGATTTGGGGATTCCGCTGTGGCAGTGCAGAAAGTCGGATCGCAGATTGAGTCCATCTCCTGGATGACCGCAGAAGGATTTGCAGCCGCAGTCAATTCGTTTGTAGCGCAGAACTATGGAGCAGACAATATCAAACGTGTAAAGAAGGGATACCGGATTGCAATGGGAGTTGTCACTGTTTGGGGGATTTTCTGTACGATTCTTCTGATCGGATGTCCAGAGGTGATCTTCCGAATTTTTATCCCAGATGACAAGATTTTGCCGATGGGAGTTGATTATCTAAGAATTTTAGGGTATTCACAGTTGTTTATGTGTGCGGAAATTACGACTGGGGGCGCTTTTGCGGGGATTGGGAAGACATTGCCGCCATCTATTGTCAGTGTAATCCTGACTACTGCAAGAATTCCGATGGCGATGCTCTTGACTGCAACTGCACTTGGATTAAATGGAATCTGGTGGAGCATTACAATCTCAAGCATTTTAAAAGGAATTTGTCTGTTGGTAGGGTTCCTTATTTATATGAAGAGATTGAAACCACGAAAAATGTTATTGGGAAGTCAATAGTAAAGAGGTGTAAAATGCCATCATGAAATGCAGCGGCAGATCGTGATGGCAAATAAGAAACATTAATTCAGATGGAATACCTGTGTGGCAATCGAAAAATAGATAATGATCGAGCAGGTATCTACAAGTGTTGTGATCAGAGGTGCAGCCATGATTGCTGGATCTAAGTGAACTTTCTTAGCAGCAAGCGGAAGCACACAGCCGATCAATTTGGATAAAATCACGGTTGCGATTAGGGAAAGGCCGATGACAACAGCAAGTTTCATGTCGTGGTAGACAAGGAAAATCCGAAGTCCATTTGCAAAGGCGAGGACGACACTGACGATCAGTGCAATCCGGAATTCTTTGAAGATGACTTTGAAAATGTCCCGGAAACGTATTTCATTCAGCGCCAGACCGCGGATGATCAGTGTAGAACTCTGGGAACCACAGTTTCCGCCGGTATCCATCAGCATTGGAATGAAGGAGACAAGGAGCGGGATTGCGGAGAAGGCATCCTCGTATCTTGTGATGATGGCGCCTGTAATGGAGGCGGAGAGCATCAGGACAAGGAGCCACACGATACGGTTTTTGGCGTGAGAAAATACGGAAGTTTCAAAGTAAGATTTCTCACTTGGGTTCATTGCCGCCATGATCGTGATATCTTCGGTAGCCTCTTCCACCATGACATCCATCGCATCATCGACTGTGACAATCCCGACCATCAGACCACCGGTGTCAAGAATCGGAATTGCAAGCAGTCCATATTTGGAAAACAGTTGGGCAACTTCCTCCTGGTCTGTGTGAGTGGTAGCGGAAATAATCTCGGTCTCCATGATTTCGGAGATGACAGTATCGTCATTCATCGTCATCAAGTCTTTCGCAGAGACGATTCCAATCAACTTTCTGCGCTCCAGAACATAGCAGGTATAGATGGTTTCTTTGTGGATGCCGACCTGTTTGATGTGTGCCATAGCCTCTTTGACAGTCATGGACTGGTGGAGGGAGACATATTCGGTTGTCATAATGCTGCCGGCGCTGTCCTCAGGATAATTCAACAGAAGATTAATGCTGTTTCTCTTGCTGCTGTCCACTGCATTGAGAATGCGGGTAACAAGATTGGCCGGAAGCTCTTCGAGAAGATCCACAGTATCATCCATATATAGATCGTCGAGGATTTCTTTCAATTCTTTTTCGGTAAACATTTCTACAAGGTTTGTCTGCATTGTATTAGACATATTGGAAAACACATCAGCAGCCTTGTCTTTTGGGATCAGACGAAAGGCAATCGCAAGTTCTTTTTCGTTGAGCTCTTCTAATAAAAGAGCGATATCGACCACATTCATTACATCTAAAATACTATGGACGGCTTTGAAATCACCTTTGATTAGAAGTTCTGTAAAAATTTTAGCATTCATAAATATACACCCCTTTCTGGAAGTTGATAGAAATTCAGTAAAAACAAGAAAGTATATGAAATAAAAAAATCTCCGACATGCCTGAAAGATGTCGAAGATGGAAATACAAATATACCCTATATTTCTGTCTGAAAAGACAATCGTTCAAGCTTTAGCATCATAGGGCGTAAAAATTGCATTAGGTTATGCCTTATTACGACATAGCCTGCTAACCAACTAATTGTGTCTCCACAATTTTGCGGCAGCAATCTTAGGAAAATCCAAATCCCTATGGTAGCCTCACCTACCGAATTTCTCATATTTTTTGTTCGGTTTCATTGTAGTTGATTATGATTATAATGTCAAGAAAAAAATATTGAGAAAATCTTTCTGGAAATTTTTGAAATGGAGCTGCTTTTTTTCGTGTATTTAAAACCGAGATATGATATGATATTTGTAGTAATGAATTTTAGAAAGGAGCATGTTATGTATCACTATATGTATCATTATGGAAGTCCGGCAGGGATGGTTTTGCCAACTGTTTATTTGCTTATATTCGCAGGGGCCCTTTTTGTGGCGGCAGTAGAATACATTTTTCTTGGAATGGGTTTGTATCGTATGGCGGCAAATAGAAACCATCCTTCTCCGTGGATGGCATTTGTTCCATTTGCAAGAACTTATTTAAGAGGTGAATTGTCAGGAGATATTTATCTGAAGAAACGCTCTGTGAAAAATCCGGGACTCTTGCTTGTGCTTATGCCGATCGCTTACAGCGTCATTGTCAGCTGCCTGCTTCTGGTGTGTTTTATGTTCGCGATATTTGGTGCGAGCGTGATGATAAACGGAGGAGTTGAGACAGTCGTTTCGGTTCTGTTATTTGCCTTCGCTATACCGGTCCTGGTCATTTCGATTGTTTATCAAGCGGTGATGAGTGTATTGAATGTACTGGTGGATTATCAGATTTACAGCCGGTATATGCCGCTGCATCTTGCAGTAATCCATGCGGTTTTAGGCATTTTTGTGCCGCTTTACAGAGGAATCTACCTGTTTTATATCAGAAAAACACCGTGTTATGGAATGGGGCAGCAGAGAACGGACAGACAGGAACGCGCACAGACAGTTGTAAAGGATGCTGTGCAGAAAGAGGCGCAGGCAAATGCGGATGTGCCTGCGGGAAATACAGAGGTCCCTTCAGAAGAGCAGTCTGTCGAAAAAAATGAGGCTGCTTGTGACGAAGGCGCTGGAAAGGAAGAAAAGTAATTGGAAGCGTATACAAGTTTTGCATCAGTCTATGATACCTTTATGGATAATATTCCATATGAAGAGTGGGCAGAATATCTGTCAGGGTTGTTGGCCGAGTATGAAGTGACAGATGGAATTGTATTAGATCTTGGATGTGGAACCGGAACTCTGACAGAACTGATGGCTGCGCGTGGATTTGACATGATCGGTGTGGATTATTCGGAGGAGATGCTGGAAATCGCGATGGAGAAGCGGGCAGAATCTGGAAGGGATATTTTGTATCTGCTTCAGGATATGAGGGAGTTTGAACTGTATGGGACTGTCCGTGCAGTGATCAGTATCTGTGATTCTCTTAACTATATTACAGAGGAAGAGGAGTTGGAAGAAGTTTTCAGGCTTGTCAATAATTATCTAGATCCGGAAGGTGTATTTATATTTGATTTTAATACGGTATATAAATACCGGGAGATCCTGGGAGATCAGACAATCGCGGAGAGCCGGGAAGACTGTAGCTTTATCTGGGACAATTATTATTATGAAGAGGAGCAGATCAATGAATATGAGTTGAGTCTGTTTCTTCAGGAAGAAGGAAATTTATATCGAAAATATGTCGAGACACATTACCAGAAAGGGTATGAGCTGGAGACAATAAAAAGCCTGCTGGAGAAGTCCGGCATGAAATTTGTCACTGCATACGATGCATTTACAAGGAATCCACCGACAAAAGAAAGCGAGCGAGTCTATGTGATCGCAAGGGAATCTGGAAAGTGCAGGGAATAGATCAGAGACAGATCGGAAACAGAAAAAAATGAAAGAGGAAGAAATTTATGACAGATTATATTGTAAGAGCAACAGCAGCAAATAATCAGATTCGTGCATTTGCTGCAACGACAAAAGAGACTGTGGAGGCAGCGAGACAGGCACATAATACAAGCCCGGTCGCAACGGCTGCGCTTGGAAGACTTTTGACGGGCGGCGCGATGATGGGAAGCATGATGAAAAATGACAGCGATATGTTAACGATCCAGATCAAAGGGGATGGTCCGATCGGAGGGCTTACGGTCACTGCCGATAGCAAAGGAAATGTAAAGGGCTATGTGGAACACCCGGAGGTCATGCTTCCACCGAATGCACAGGGGAAACTCGATGTGGCAGGAGCGCTTGGGATTGGTTTGATTTCCGTG
>ENA-OPWX01000885-OPWX01000885.1-human-gut-metagenome-genome-assembly--contig:-NODE-885-length-24296-cov-3.944598_pt1 | contig 24296 bp, 26 predicted proteins | sample MGYA00241514_ERZ502020 | MGnify/ENA primary metagenome ERZ502020 (study PRJEB25962, sample SAMEA2042105) | human gut metagenome | biome: human gut; feature: human-associated habitat; material: faeces... | reverse complement strand
CGGTTCAGTTACGTTTTGCGCGAAGCTCAGTTACGTTTTGCGCGAAGCGCGACAGCGGATTTTGGCACCATTAACGTGTATACAGGTCATCTGGGGCTGGATACTTTCGCGGCGGCGGCGATTCTGGTAGGAGGAGCTTCTATTAAAAAGGCGAAGATGCGCCACTGTTTTTTAGGAGTCCTGCTGTTTCACGCGCTGTTTGTAACTTCACCGATGGCAGGCCAGAATCTGTTTAACAACCCTGCTGTAGGAGAGTATTTCCGCTCTTTTGTGGCTTATGGCGTCATTGTAATCGCTATTATGTTAAATCTCAGGACAGAGAAGGAGACAGCAGGAAAATAAAAATTTCAATGGGGTTTCTGGGGGACGCTTTGAAAAGCAGTTCCCATGAAATAAATAAAATATTACAAAATGGAGGAAGCTATGAGAAAGAAACTGGTAAGTGCATTTCTGGCAGCAGCTCTGACAGTCAGCGCTTTGACAGGCTGCTCATCCCAGACAGGCGCAGATGCAAAGGGAGAGAGCACTGCTGCAGAGCAGAAGACAGAAGCTGAGGAGAGCAAGGCAGGAGAGACAGCGGCAGAAGAGGGAAAAGAGGCCGCTTCTGACGAGGCTTACAAAATCGGTATTGTAACACCTACTGTTACAGTCAGCGAGGATGAGTTCCGCGGCGCTCAGGAGATGGTAGAGAAATATCCGGATTTAGTCGTTCATAAAACCATTCCGGAGAACTTTTCCACTGACAAAGAGGGATGTATTTCCGTTATCACCAGCCTTGCTGATGATCCGGAGATGAAATATGTGATTTTTGACTGCGGTATGGAGGGAATTATCCCGGCATTCCAGACAATCCGTGAGAAACGTCCTGACATTGTAACCATGGTTACAAGCAACGATGATCCAAAGCTGTTAAATGAGTATGTAGATATCTCCATTACAACAGACTGGAATCGCCGCGGCGAGACAATTGCTACAAAGGCTCATGAGATGGGAGCTAAGACTTTTATCCACTACTCCTTCCCGACTCATATGGCTTCTGAGAGCAAGGTAATCCGCAGAGACAAGATGAAAGAGACCTGCGAGAAGCTGGGTATGGAATTCGTAGAGATTACAACACCAGATCCTCAGACAGGAAACGGAAGAGCTCCGATGCTTCAGTTCCTCAGAGAGGATCTTCCGCGCCAGATCGAAAAGTATGGCCCGGATACAAATATCTTCGGCACAAACTGCCCGATGTACGATGTCATTCTGGACGAGGCATTTAAGTTAAAATTCATCGTAGCAGAGCAGTGCTGCCCGACACCAACCCAGTCTTACCCGACTATTCTGAATCTGGAGATTACAGAGGATGATCTGGGAAATTACGACAAGATCAACGAGATGATCACAGAGAAGTCCAAAGAGGCTGGTATGACAGGAAGACTGTCTGGATGGGCAATGCCTTCTTCCGTTTACATTCCTAAATTTAAGGTAGAGCTTGCAAAATATATGCATGACAATAACTTAAAGCCAGAGGATGTACTCAGCAAGGAATTCTTAGATGATTTCTCCAAGGAGCATATGCCGGTAGCAGCAGACTTCGCCATTGCAGGTGAGGGACTGGATCACTACTACATGCTGATTCTGGAGGATATCTACTATTAAGGAGTGCTTGGCAGCATCCAATACGCCAAAGACTGAACAATTACAAAAAGCCTGAGACTGTTTCCCGGTCTCAGGCTTTTTTCGACAAGATTTATAAGAATGATAACAAAATGAGAATTATGTAGTAGAATTTTTTACCATACCACATAAAGGTGTCCATTTCTTGTCTCATTATAACATGCCTCTCAAATAAATCAATCGCTAATTATAAAAAATTTGTAAAAATCTTGAAGATTTCCCACGAAAAAAATTACGTTTTTCTGATCCTGCGGCGAAATTCTACTACATAATTCTCATTTTGTAGTAAAACGGTCAATGACAGCTGGATGGAGAGCGAGATGCCAAAGAGAATAGGAACGATGAACATAATTGACATACATGCCCACATTCTGCCAGGCGTTGACGATGGTTCCGCTGATCTGGACGAGTCCAGGAGAATGCTTCAGGAAGCCTGCAGTCAGGGAATCCGGACCATTATTGCCACGCCGCATTATCATCGGGGACAGGACACAGAGAAACTAAAGAAACTTACCGGAATTCTGAGACAGGAGGCTGAAAAGCTGGATCCAAGGTACGGTATTTTTTTAGGCCAGGAATTGATGGATTCAGAGGAGCTTTTAGATGAGCTGCGGAAGGGGAATGCCCTGACCATGGCAGAGAGCAGATATGTTCTGATTGAATTCCTGCCGAACGTATCCTACAGCCGTCTGTATCAGCGTCTGAGACAGCTGCAGGCCGCAGGCTATCTTCCCATTGTGGCTCACGCAGAGCGGTATGGCTGCCTGAGAGAAGAGGGAAGGATAGAGGAAGTGATAGAAGGCGGCAGCCTGATTCAGATGAATTATCGAAGCCTGACAGGAAATATTCTGAATAAAAATACGCGGTGGTGCCGCCGGCAGATTCTGCAGGGAAACGTTCATCTGCTGGGAACCGATATGCACAATACAGGCGCGCGGGCGCCCAGGACAAGAGAAGCGATGGCCTGGCTGGAGCGTCATTGTCCGAAAAAGGAGCTTCACCGTCTGGTGAAGAGAAATCCGGAGTATATACTGAATAAAAAAGAAGGGATAGTAAGGTAAACCACATGGGGAATACACAGTATGAAGACAACGATGAGATAGAGATTGATCTGCTGGAGCTGTTCTTTGAGCTGAAAAAGAAGTTCCTGCTGATTCTGCTGGCTATTGTGGCAGGAGGAGCTGTTTTCGGCCTGTACAGCAAGCTGATTCTCGTTCCAAAATACTCCTCCACAGCGATGATGTACGTGCTCTCCAAGGAGACGACGCTGACATCTTTAGCTGATCTGCAGATAGGAAGCCAGCTGACTCAGGACTACAAGGTGATGATCACCAGCCGCCCCGTTCTGCAGCAGGTTATCACAGATTTAAACCTGGAGTATGACTACGAGGAGTTCAAGGAAGAGCTGATCATTGAAAACCCAAAGGACACGCGAATTTTACAGCTGTCCATAGAAGACGCAGATCCGAATCTGGCGGCAGATATTGTCAATACGGTGGCTAAGCGATCCTCTGAATACATTGGAGAGATCATGGAAATGATTCCGCCTAAAATCGTGGAGGAAGGAATCGCGGCAGAGCTTCCCGTGACGCCTAACATCCTGAAAAACGCGGTGATTGGAGCGCTTCTGGGAGCAGTTCTCGTGTGCGGAGCAGTAACGCTTCAGGTAGTAATGAACGACACCATTAAGACAGAAGAGGACATTGCGAAATACTTGAAGATTTCCACGCTGGCAGAGGTTCCTGCTAAGAGAAATTCAAACGGCAAAGGGGGAAAACGCTGATTATGGGAATGACAGTCGAGATACAGACGCTGGAGAAAGAAGATTTTCACTTTGAAGAGGCCTTAAAGACGCTGCGGACGAACATTCAGTTTTCAGGTCCGAATGTCAAGGCGATCATGTTTACAAGCGCAGTTCCGGGAGAGGGAAAAAGCCAGATTACCTTTTCGGAGGCCATGTCTCTGGCAGCTTTGGGACGCCGGGTACTGCTGATCGACGCCGATATCAGAAAGAGCGTTCTGCTTAACCGCTATCAGGTGAGGCAGGAGGTGGGCGGACTCAGCGAATATCTGAGCGGCCAGAAACGGCTGGATGAGGTTTTATGCCACACCACAGTCAGAAATCTGGATGTGATCTTTGCGGGGCCGTATTCCCCCAACCCGTCAGAGCTTCTGGCAGAGCCTATTTTCGGCAGGCTGTTGGAGGAGATGCGGCAGGAATACGACTACGTTCTCATTGACACGCCTCCCATGGCGGGCATGACGGATGGCGCTATCGTAGCCAGAGAGTGCGACGGAGCGATTATTGTCATCGAGTCGGGTGCTGTCAGCCGCAGAGTTGAGAAACGCATCAAGGAACAGCTGGAAAAAAGCGGATGCAGAATTCTGGGAGCTGTTTTAAATAAAGTAGATATGAAATCAAACAGCTACTACGGAAAATATTACGGCAAGTATTACGGTAAGGAAGAAGAAGCAGACGGGAAATAGAGGCAGAAAAGGAACGGACTGAAGAGACAGCAGCGGCGGGCAGAAGAACAGGACGTAAAAAGGGTATGGATATGAAAAGGAACAGAATGAAGAGATGGTTTGCGGCAGGAAGTATGATTCTTGTCATTCTGGCAGCTGTATATATGCTCAGCCAAAGTATGCGTGGCAATTCAGAGGTTTACCAGGGGATTTGCTGGGAAATGCTTGGCTGCGAGCTGCTGCTTCTGGCCGGAGGATACGGCCTGGCGGCAGCCATGATGGGGAAAATCAAAAAGCGGAGGATGAGAAGGGACGTGCTTTTCCATGTGGGCTAAAAACCATATGCTTCGCGTGCTGACGGATACGGTATCGGTAGCCTTGTCCTACCTGCTGGCATTTATGGCGCTTTATGGCGTCCTTCCAAGCGGAATCAAGTGGTACGGCCTGTTTTTGATGGTCTGGATTTACTTTCTTTCAGCCCTCATTCCGATGAAAAAGACTTCACCGGAAGAGGAGAGCGCGGCGGAGACTTTTGCGGGAGCCTGGAGACAGACGCTCTGCATAGCTGTGCTGCTGGCCGTATTTCTGTTCTTTTTCGCCAGGAATAATTACGAGACAAAGATATTTTTTATCCTGCAGATTGGATTTCTTCTTCTCTGCCTGAATCTGGGACGGATTTACTGTAAGGCAGTGATTCTGAATTATTATGACAAGGATAAAAATAAAATTCGCCTTTTGATTTTTGCTAATAAGACGAATGCGCTTACTGCCATGCGGCGTCTGGCAGCTTCCAAGCTGTGCAGATACGATCTGATTGCTCTGGCCATTGTGGACGGAGAAACAGAGCAGGTGGAATTAAATCTGATCCAGTACAGAGACGGAAGAAGCTATATGGTGACAGAATCAGCAGACATTGACGAATATATGAAACGCCAGGCCATTGACGAGGCGCTTTTAAGTCTGCCGAACAGCAGTAGAGAGTATATCAGCAGCCTTTTAAAGACTCTGCAGAGCATGGGAATCGTAGCTCATGTGGCGGCTAACAGCCTGGGACTTTCCGAGGAGGCCAAGCAGGTGGGAGAACTGGGAAATTACAGGGTTCTGACCTATGGAACTAGGATTTTTACACCGGCTGAGCTGTTTATCAAGAGAGCGATGGATATCTGCGGAGGGCTGACAGGCCTTCTGATAACGGGAATCCTGAGTATTTTCGTCGTTCCGGCTATCTGTCTGGAGTCCCCCGGACCTGCTATTTTTAAGCAGATACGAGTAGGGAAAAACGGAAGAAAATTTGCTATCTACAAGTTTCGCTCCATGTACATGGATGCGGAGGAGCGGAAACGAGAATTAATGGAAAAAAATGAGATGAACGGTCTGATGTTTAAGATAAAGGACGATCCCAGGATTACAAGGACAGGACGCTTTATCAGAAAGACGAGCATTGATGAGTTTCCACAGTTTTTAAATGTGCTGAAGGGAGATATGAGCCTGGTGGGGACAAGGCCTCCGACTGTTGATGAATTTGAACAGTATGAGGAACACCACAAGAGACGCCTCTCCTTAAAGCCGGGCATTACCGGTATGTGGCAGGTCAGCGGCCGCAGTGATATTCAGGATTTTGAGGACGTTGTGCGCATGGATCTGGAGTACATTGACAACTGGTCTGTTTGGCTGGATATCAAGATCCTGATTCAGACCGTTTTCGTAGTATTCAGCCACAAGGGGGCATCATGAAACAAAAGAAACAACCACCAAAATGGGCAGTGCTTGCAGCAAAGCTTCTCGTCTTTGCTGCAGTGATAGGATTTGTATCCTTTTCTGTCTATTCTTTTCAGAAAAAAAAAGCAGCAGAACTGGCTGCAAAAGAAAGAGCTGGAGAAATAACGGCTCAGGCTGCTTCCGGGACAGCAGACAGCAGTATCAGAACCTATCAGGGAAAGCAGTATAAGCTGAATTCCCTGAACCGTGTCATTCTCTGCATCGGAGTTGATACCAGCGGAGAGGTAACAGAACACAAGGTGTCCGGAGCCGGCGGACAGGCAGATGTAATCGCCCTTCTGATTCAGAATAAGGCGACAGATGAGATTAAGATTCTTTCCATACCGAGAGATACCATGACAGAAATCAAGCTGTTTGATCTGGTGGGAAATGAACTGGGAAGCGATGTGCAGCACCTGAACCTGGCCTATGGGTATGGAAATGGGGGAAAGGAAAGCTGCGAGCTTTTGACAGAAGCGGTAGAGAACCTTTTAGGAGGAATTCCCATAGACGGATATCTTTCTGTGACTATGGGCGCCATTTCCGATTTGAACGACATGGTGGGAGGAGTCACTGTAACCATTGATGAGCCTGGAATGGCAGACAGAGATCCGGCTCTGGTATGTGGAGAGACAGTCACACTTCAGGGCAGACAGGCGGAGATTTATGTGCGCTATCGCGATACGAATGTATCTCAGAGCGCCCTGGGGAGAATGGGCCGCCATAAGGAGTTCGCCGAAAAATGGATGAACCAGGCATCAGAAAAGCAGAGGAAAGACAGCCAGTTTCTGGGAAATGTCTTTCAGAACATTCAGGAGTACATGGTAACGGATCTGAACAAAGACGAGTATCTGGACGCAGGACTAGCTGCCATGAACACCAAAGATTTATTTCAGGGAGATCACTTCTTTACAGTACCTGGAGAGGGAATGGAAGGAGCCGTGTTCGACGAGTTCTATCCGGACAAAGAGGCGCTGGAAGAAATGATTATAGAGCTGTTTTACAAGGAGATATAGAGGCTCAGCCTCATTTCCCGGGACAGCAAAAAAAGAAAGGAGTGAAGCCGAGATGAAAATCAGGTATCAGGCTGGAATTCTGGCAGCTGCTCTGTCCTTATCCATGGCAACAGCAGCATTCGCAGCATCCAGCAGCACAACAGGGATGGCAGGAGGAAACTCCAGTGACCGTCCAAACAAAGTAGGCAGCCAGGTAGTTGGAGGAACAAACGGAAGCGGTACAAGATCCAGTGGAACTATGTCCGGTAATTCCGACACAGGAAGCAACGTAAAGTTCGTTGACAACTTCGGAACTTCCATCAGCGCAAACCAGATCGTTCAGGTAAATGAAGGACTGGCAAGCGTACAGTCTCTCCCAAGCGACACAGACTTAACAGGCTACAATCCGTTAGTCAGAATCCAGAACATGGAGACAACAGTACAGACAAACGGACAGCCGGTAGAGTTCAGCATCTACGTACCAAACCTGGTAGAAAATCTGAACAATGTTCAGGTTCTCATTTTAAATTCCAGCACAGGCAAGTGGGAGTTAGTTGCACCGGCAGGTATCGATCCAGTGACCAAGATGGTAACAGTATCTCTTAATTTCACAGGCCCGATGACAGTTGTGTATAAGTAAAACAGGAGGAGGGCAGCAGTGTTCAGGCAGTGCTGCCCTCTTTTTGTAGGGGAAAGATCCTGTCTTCAGAAAAAATAGAGAAAAATGTTGGGAAGAAAAGCGAATAAAAAAGTTTGTGATTTTATAAATTGAAGATTTAATATATTGAAATTGGAAAATAGGGAAAAGTAAGAAGACTTTTCGTTGAGATAGAGGGGGCAGGGCGGATAATAAATACACTAAAAATCGATAAATTTATTATCTGTTTTGCCGAAGTTCTGCTGTATAAAACTGAATCATCAGTGGGAGAGAACATAATGAAAGAAAAACTCAGGGTGGCGATGTTTGGTCACAAACGTCTCTCTAGAGAAGGCGGAATCGAAATCGTTGTAAAAGAGCTTTGCATCAGAATGGCGCGGGATGGGTGTCAGGTGACATGCTATAACCGCTCAGGTCATCATGTGAGCGGCGCAGAGTATGATAAAAAAATTGAATATAAGGGCATTCGCCAGAAATCGGTTCCGACTATTGAAAAAAAGGGATTGGCAGCAGTTAGTTCTTCTTTTTTTGCGGCATTTTACAGTGCATTGGGAAAATATGACGTGGTACATATTCATGCAGAAGGCCCCGCATTTTTTGCATGGCTGCCGAAATTATTCGGAAAAAGAGTCATTGTTACTATTCACGGCATTGACTGGAAGCGAGAAAAATGGAAATCGGGGTTTGGAGCAAAATTCATCCGGCAAGGTGAAAGGAATGCCGTCAAGTATGCAGATGAAATTATTGTGCTGAGCAAAGGGGTTCATGACTATTTTCAAAAAACTTATGGCAGAAATACACGATTCATTCCAAATGGAGTAAACAGGCCTGAAGTCCAAGAAGCCAGATTGATAACTGAAAAATTTGGTTTGCGCAAAGATTCATATATTCTGTTTCTTGGCAGATTAGTTCCTGAAAAGGGAATTCGTTATCTGCTGGAAGCTTTTAAACAGGTAAAAACAAATAAGAATCTGGTAATAGCCGGTGGTTCCAGTGATACAGATACCTATACAAGCGAATTGAAAGAATTTGCAAAAGGAGATGACAGAATCATCTTTACAGGGTTTGTTCAGGGACAGATATTGGATGAACTGTATAGCAATGCCTATATTTATACATTGCCATCGGATTTAGAAGGAATGCCGTTAAGCCTGTTGGAAGCAATGAGTTATGGAAATTGCTGTTTGGTTTCAGATATTCCGGAGTGTGCAGAAGTTGTCGAGGATAAGGCAATGATTTTCAAAAAGTCAAATGTAGATGCTCTTCGGGAAAAGTTACAGGAAGCTTGCGATCATCCTGCAAAGGTGATGCAGTTAAGAAAACAGGCGGCAGATTTTATCTGCGAAAAATACAATTGGGATGATATTGCAGAGAAAACAGTAAATCTGTATAAGAGAGAATAATGATGACAGGAATGATGTTATCTGAGTGAAAGCAGGCAGTGAGATAGATATAATGGAGAACCTGTTTTCATATGAACACAGGGTGGGAAATAGAACAAGGAACACGGAGAAAAAACAACGATAGGGAATCGAAAATATGAAAATCCTTCTTATAAACAATCTCCTCTGACCGAAAGCAGGTAGTGAGATGTACATAGTGAAAACGCCGGAAAAATGGCGATAATACGCTAAAAAGGAACTTTCCAAACTGTATGACACCTCTTTTTAGTATCACTACCTGAATTTGTATAGAGCAGATGATGTTATCATCAGCCTTTTTAAGTATCACACCCTGCATTATGATATAGCACCTCGGTAATCATTAAGATTCGGAAACGACTATGACTTTATCATACAAACGCAGGGCTGGAAACAATAATCAGAAATAGTGGCAATGCGGAAATCTGTATTGCAAACAAAGAATATATAGGAGAAGAAAAATGATAAGAATCCTTCATTCTGTCAGCAATATGGATCGTGCCGGCATCGAAACAATGCTGATGAATTACTATCGCCATATTGACAGATCAAAAATACAATTTGACTTTTTATGCAATAAGAAAAAGCCCGGTGCATACGATGCCGAAATAAAGGAAATGGGTGGTAAAATCTATCATACACCTGGCTTGAATCCGGTAAAGTATCCTTCGTATCTGAAATGTATGAAGAAGATTTTTGAAGAGAATCCGGAGTACAAAATTGTAGAAGCGCACAACGGAGCTCTTGGAGTATATGCACTTCATGCTGCAAAAGTCAATCACATCCCGGTGCGTATTTTTCATGCACATGGCGCAAGCATTACGAGAGACTGGAAGCTACCAATCAAACTTGTTTGTAAAGCGTTGTTGCCGTCCAATATAAATCAGCATTTTTCTTGCGGAATCGAAGCAGCCAGATGCTATTTCGGAGAAAAAGTTGTAGAAAGAAATGATTATGAATTGATTCCCAATGCAATCGCGGTGAATCGGTTCGTTTTCGACTCAACGATAAGAAATAGAATCCGACATGACAATCATTTGGAAAACAAACATATTGTTGGTCATGTCGGACGCTTTATGTCTCAGAAGAATCACACATTCTTATTGGATGTTTTTGCTGAAGTTTCAAAAAGGGATTCGTTAGCACATCTTGTACTGCTGGGTGACGGTGAGCTGATGGATGCCATGGAAGAGAAAGCAAGCAATCTTGAAATAAAAGATCGAGTGAAGTTTGTTGGAAATGTAGGCAATGCGAACGAATGGTATCAGGCATTTGACTGCTTTGTACTGCCATCGGTATGGGAGGGTCTCCCTGTTGTTGGCGTTGAGGCTCAGGCGGCAGACCTGCCATGCATTTTTTCTTCCGCTGTAACACGCGAGATTGGTTTGTCAGATCGTGCAAAATTCATCCCGCTTACAGAAGAAATCTCGACTTGGGTAACTGAAATATGTAATGCCCTACAGCAGAGTGTACGCAATGATAACACGAAGTTGATAACGGAACATCATTACAATATTGAAATTGAGGCAATGAAATTGCAGGAGCGATATTTACAGTTGGCTGGAGAAGTGGAATGAAAATAGGAATTTTAACACATCAATACATCAATAATTACGGAGCATTCCTACAGGCGTGGGCATTACGGGAAGCAATCGCAGAATTATTTCCGAATGATGAAGTGCAGATTATAGATTATGTAAATCTGAAGCATTTTATCATCAATGCTGGCGGATGGTTCCGATTTTATAGAAACAGAGAGTCTCTTAAAGATTGGATGGAGAAAATAAAGCTTCCACAGACATTCGCAAAAGCCAGAAATCAGGAAATGGTTCTTTCTAAACGATGTTTTAATGAAAAACAGATCAATGCTTTGGACTTTGATTGCATTATTGTTGGTAGTGATGAGGTCTGGAATTATCAGGATATAAAAGGAAACGCTCCACTCAAATTTGGCGAAGGACTCACTTGCAAAAATATGATTGCCTATGCGCCGAGCGTGGGAAAAACAGCCGCAGATGAATGCGTCCCGGAGTATGTGATTTGCGGAATCAAGAAGTTTAAGAAAATATCAGCACGAGATGATCTGACAGAGCAGCTCGTGCGTAATATAACGGGAACTGCTCCGGAAAGAGTGCTTGACCCAACATTTTTAGCGGAATTTCCTCGTGTTGAATTGGCAGCAAAGAAAAAGCCATATATCCTTTTTTATTATTGTGAAAATCTGCCGCATAATATATTGAATCGGATTTTTTCTTATGCGAAAGAGCATGATCTGGCAGTTTATGGTGCAGGGGAATGCGATAAAAGGTATTCGGAAATTACAGTGAATCTTATGCCGTTTGAGTGGGTGGAAATGTTCCGCAATGCAGAATTTGTTTTTACTGGAACTTTTCATGGGGCAGTTTTTTCTATTTTGAATCGTCGGCAGTTTAAGGTCTATTTGACGAATGAAAGCCGGATTAAAAAGGTTACAGCGCTCTTGGAGGAACTTGGAATTCAAAACCGAAAAATGGATTCCAATTTTGAATTTGATCTGGAAAACATGAAGAACGAAATCAATTATGATGCTGTTTATCGGGTGATCAATGAGAAACGTCAAAATAGTAAGCGATATTTGAAGGATGCGATAGGAATGGCAAAACAATGAAAATCGGAATTTTAACACATCATTATGTAAAAAATTATGGCGCATTCCTTCAGATGAAGGGAATGTATGAAACGCTTCAAAGACTATATCCGGAAGCAGAAGTGACGGTCATCAATTATGTAAATCAAAAGCACTGGAGAAGAAATATCATCCATATTCTTCACTTTCGTCCGGGAATTGATACACTTTCTACCTATGCGGAAAAAATCCGGCAGTTAAGAATATTTACAGAATATGAACGCAGTATTCCGAGAACGCGCTCGGTAAAGACTGCTAAGGAGATAATCGATTTGAAATTGGATCTTATCGTTCTTGGCAGTGATGAGATTTGGAATCTGTGCGGATCTGGGTACCACCCTTTGAAATTTGGTACGGGACTTGAAAATCAGCGAACGATTGCTTATGCACCGAGTGTTGGCGCAGTAACTGAAGAAACCGCTGTGCCGGAGGAAGTCTTTTCGGGCTTGAAACACCTTGACCGGATATCTGGTCGTGATGCGGAATCCTTAAAATTTGTTAAGAGAACCTGTGGAAGAAAAGCTGAGAAAATGCTTGATCCGACCTTTCTCTATAATTTCGATGCGGATATTGAAAGAGAAAACATCAAGTCGAAGCCGTACCGTTATATTCTGATCTATGACTGCAAATTAACAGAACCGATGGTGAAACAGCTGCAGGAATATGCAAAGAAAAATGATTTGAAGATCATTGGTGCAGGCGATTACAAGGCATTCTATGATAAAGGATTTATTGACCTGACCCCATATGAGTGGGTCGATTTGTTTCGGAATGCAGAAAAAGTTATTACTGGAACATTTCACGGGACAGTTTTTTCTATTAAGTATAACAAATCGGTTTTGTGTTATCCAACAGAGAAAAACCGAATCAATAAGATTCGCTCGCTGTTATCCGATATGAAGATTGCCTCTCGACTTTTGAAGGTGGGATGCGAAGATGAATTTATCTCACTGTTGGATACGCCAATGGATTATATGGAAACTCGAAACTATATTGCACAGAAGGTTCAGGAAGCAGATGACTTCCTTACAGGAGATAAATCATGAGTTCAATTGTTTTATTTGACGATAAAAAAGATTGCTGCGGCTGCGGGGCGTGCATGAATGTTTGTCCCAAGAGTGCAATCCGAGTGGTGGAAGATGAAGTTGGTTTTGTTTATCCGGAAATCAATCAAAATTTGTGTGTTGGATGTGGTGCCTGCAAAAAGGCTTGCGGTTATCAAACGCAACCTCTGATGCAGAAGTCTGAAGCAGTCTATGCAGCTGCATCGAACAATGACAATTTGCTGCGAAAGTCTGCGTCGGGCGGAGCATTTGCTGTCCTCGCAGAGAATGTGTTGAAAAAAGGTGGTGTGGTATATGGTGCTGCACTTCCTCTGGAAAATGGAAAATTGGAGCCAAAGCATCTCCGCATTGATACAGTGGAAAGGTTGCCTGAACTGCAAGGATCGAAATATGTACAAAGTGCGATTGGGGATACCTATGCACAGGCAAAAAAAGATCTGTTGGATGGAAAAAGTGTTCTTTTTTCTGGAACACCTTGTCAGATTGCAGGCTTAAAGCAGTATCTGAAAAAAGATTATGAAAATCTGCTCACAGTGGACATTATTTGTCATGGAGTTCCAAGCAAACGATTTTTCCAGAGCTTTATGGAAGACTACGGGAAGAAACTGGGCGGAACAATCACCGAGTTTTATTTCCGGGACAAAAGCAAAGGGCAGGGCATGATTACCCGGAGTGTCTATAAAAATAAAAATGGCGAACGGCAAGAAAAAGTAATCGCAGGAAATTTACTTTCCTACGTCAATTTATTTTCGAGATCGTTCACATACCGCAAAAATTGCTATTCCTGCCCATTTGCTTCAGAAAAGCGAGTTGGAGATTTGACTTTAGGTGATTTTTGGGGATTTCATGAAGAATACCCGTCTTATGATGAAAAGCAGGGACTTTCTAATGGGAAAGGCGTTTCTTGCATTTTAGTCAATACCAATCAAGGAAAAGCTGCGTTGGAGCAGTGCGAAGGTCAGTTCGTCCTGATGACCTCAGACTTTGAGAAAGTTGCACGGCATAACGACCAGCTGCATTCACCCAGCAAGTACAGCCCGAAACGTGAGCAGATTCTGGAATTGTACCAAAAAGAAGGCTATGAAGCGGTTGACCGCTATTTCCATAAAAACTATAAGAAGGATATCTTGAAACATACGGTTTCCGGAATGCTTCCAAAAGGGCTGAAGAGAAATATTAAGAAATTGGCTGGTAAAATTAAAAACAAGTAAAAATATAGGATGGAAAGAATGTAATATGGAGAAATAAAACAATGCTGTTTTTAGTATTTTTTATAGTGGTTGCACTATTGGTTGCACTGAAAGGAAACAAAAAATTCATTTTGTTTTTCATGGCGTTTTATCCAGTGTTGCCTGATTATTTTGCTATCGAATTGGGCGGCGGGCTTCCATTGCTCAAGGCCAGCAGAATTTTGTTACTGATTCTGGTGCTGTGTGTGTGTTTTCATAATAAAAAAATACATCTGATCAGACAACCCTTGAAAATTACAGGTTTATACTGGCCGTTGTTTATATATTTTGCGGCAAGAATTTTAGCAAATGGATATTATGCACCGAGTTTATCTGCGGCAATCAATACTGAGTTTACAGTGATTGTGGAACAGCTATTGTTGATTGTTATGATTTGTCAAGTTGTTCGAAGCAGAGAAGATGTGCATTTGTGTGTAAAGACTATTGTGAATGCAAGTGGCGTAGTGGCAATTATAAGCATTATCAATGTGCTGATTGGATCTAACTTGTTTTACAATTTGAATACGGTGTCCAGAAATGTACTGATGGCATCTACTGTAAGAATGGGTATTATTCGTGCAGAGGCAACTTTTGGACATCCGGTATATTACGCAATGTATTGTGCACTTATCATTCCGCTTGCATTGTATGTTTGGCAAAATGAAAAAAAAGCGTGGAATAGCTGTGTTCTTGGTTTAAATGTTATTGCGGCATTTTTGACGGAGTCACGAGGAACAATCGTTGTATTGCTGGCACTCTTTTTGGTATATGTCATAATTGCGGATAAAAAAACGAGAAACAGAATTTTAACTGTGGTCTGTGCAATTGCTTGTGTTGTTGTTGTGGTTTCTTTTGTTGTGCCGACAGTTGTGCAGCAGTTTTCAAATATTATTAAATCTGTTATGATTGCATTTGGAGATAGCAGTGAAACAATTGAAAATTTTGGAGGAAATTCATCAACAGGACTTGAGTCCAGAATGATTCAATTATCTGGCATTATTTGGATGCTTATGCATAATGCCATATTTGGACTTGGAGCTAGTTGTCACACAAGAGGAAAGCTAAGTTATTATATAAATGATTCATGGTCTGTCAGAGATACAATTGATAATGGATATGTTGCATATTTTGTAGAGGAAGGTCTGCTAGGAGGACTTGCGTGCTTTAGTCTTTTTTTCTCGCTCCTTAGAACCTCGTGGAAGAGGGCGACATTCAAAAATGCGGAAAACTTGAATAATGGCTTTTTCCTTTGCTTTCTATCATATGTTGCAGTTATGCTGTCGGTTGCAGATGTTTCGCAGCTGTTATGGGTAATTATCGCTTTGTATATTATCTATAATAAAGAATGCAGAGGGATAGCTTAATAGATAAAACGAGTATGAGGAATAAATATGTATCGATGTTTAGTGTTATTATCAACTTATAATGGAGAAAAATATCTGCCAGAGTTGTTAGACAGTGTAATGGCGCAAAAAGATGTGTTTATTGATGTTCTTGCACGCGATGATGGCTCGAAAGATAAAACCGTTGAAATTCTAAAAAAATATGATTGCGTTCAAGTCTATACAGGCGAGAATTTAAAACCAGCGAAGAGTTTTTTGGATTTGATTCTGACAGCAAATGCATCCTATGATTACTACGCACTATGCGATCAGGACGATGTTTGGAAGCCGGATAAAGTTATCTCGGCAATAGAGCATATTAAGGCTAGCAATAAACCGACTTTATATAGTAGTGCAGTTGAAGTCGTAGATCGGGACTTGAATTTTATTCGTAAATCGTTTACGGATAATTCGTTTAAAGATCCGTTGTACGATATTCTGACATATGGAACACCGGGATGTACATTTGTGTTTAATAAGGCATTGATGCAGAAGCTAAAGGAATATAAGCCAACGACGATTAGCATGCACGATAGTTGGATTAGTTTTGTGTGTCTTGCCGTAAATGGATTATTTTATTCGGATCATGAAGCATATATATTGTATCGCCAACATGATGCGAATGTTCTAGGAGCGCAAAGACATTCTTTGAAAGACATGCTCGCAGGGATTATAAAAAATAAAAATGTCCTGAGAAGTGATATGGCAAAAGAAATCTTAAAAGGATATTCTTACGGTATGTCGCCAAAAACAAAAGAAGCTATTTGTGTTTTTGCAGAATACAAGGAAAATTTTCGGTACAAGATGAGAATTTTAAGACTTCCTTATAAGAAAGAAAAAACTTCGAAGAGAGCTTTTGAAAAAATCAAACTACGCATTCTGTTTGGCACAGTATAAAAAGATTGGGGTGAGAAAATGAAAATAGGGATTTTAGTTGGAACGCTGTAAAAACAATAACGAAAGGAAATATATATAATGTCAACTTTACTGAAAAAGGGATTGGCATATGTTTTTATAGCTAATTTCATAAATTTAGGATTTAATTTGATAACTAATTTTGTTCTTCCGAAAGAACTGAGTGTGGAAAGCTACGCTACAGTAAAAACATTCCAGCTATATGTAAGCTATGCTGGTTTATTTCACTTTGGATTTGTTGATGGAATGTACCTAAAATATGGAGGAAAAAATATTAAAGAACTCCGGCGTGAAGATTTAGGGACAAACCTTTCAACTTTGAGGTTGTTTGAAATTGTTGTTACGATTGTTTGTACTATTATTGCGATAATTTCAAAGCAAGAAGTTTTGGTGTTCTTTTCGCTTTCAATTCTTCCGTTGAATTTAGCAAACTATTTCAAGCAATTATATCAAGCAACGGGTGAGTTCTCACTTTACGGAAAAATCATGAATGCAAATACGATTTTGATTTTTTTTGCAAACATGATTTGGATTTTCTTAATAAAAACGGATAATGCCCTTTGTTTTCTGCTGAGTAATGTTGTGGTCTATTTTATCGTATGGCTTGTATTGGAACTCAACTGTAGAAAACTTATTGGTTGCAAAAATGATGGAAATACATTTTCCTTTGATGAGCTGATAAAAAATATAAAAGCGGGTATATTATTAACTGTTGGAAATCTATCATCAGTTGTACTTACAAGTATGGATCGATGGTTTGTAAAAGCTCTTATGACTACGCTTGCATTTGCACAATACTCATTTGCTGTTAGCATGGAGAACTTTATGAATATCGCAGTCACACCTGTTACAACTACATTATATAATTACTTTTGTAAGGCAACAGATGAAGCTAAGGTAAGAAAAGCAAGAAATTACGTGATGATTTTTGCTGCATTGATAGTATCTTGTGCATTTCCTGCTAGATTTATTTTGGAAGTATATTTAACAAAATATATCGATTCTGCTAAGGTGATGTTTTTGCTTTTTGCGGCACAGATTTTTTATATTGTCATAAAAAGCATTTACGTCAATCTCTATAAGGCACAAAAAAGGCAGAGTATTTATTTTATAAAACTCACAGCGATTATTGTTGTGGGATTTGTGTTTAATGTAATATGCTATAACCTTTATAAGGTAAAGGAAAGTTTTGCAGTGGGTACATTGCTATCGGCTGTATGCTGGTACTTTTTATGTTTACCTGATTTTAAGTGGATAAAATATAACGCCAAGGAAAAGCTGTATCCTTTTATTCAGACGTGCGCTTTTTTAGTATGTGGATTTTGTTTTAGCGCTATCCCTGGATTTTTCATTTATATTTTTGAAATAATGGTTGTAACATGGATTTCTTTTCCTAAGGAGACAAAGTTCATTATTAATGAAGCAAAAAGCAAGTTGGCTCACTTAAAGTAACATGATCAGAATAGCCTGAACATTATAAAAAGGTCGAAGCATTCCGCTTCTGACTAAAATAGGATGCGTTGAGCTGTTGTCTGAAAGAAATCAAGGAGAAAAGTAAAAATGAGTGAGCTTTTAATTATTACAAAAAATCCTTACTAATATCCTTTATGATACCAATCGCTTACACAATGGAGTTTTCCATCATTGAGGTAGGAGTAAAGGGTTCTGACTGACATATCCAGTTCAGGGTGGTTCGTAATGATCTGATAGGGCGACTGTCCCTGATAAATGAGAGGAGTAATGACCATGTCTTTTTGATGCAGTTCCTGTTTTGTCATGTTTATACCAGCTCTGGATGAAGACAGACATTCCCTGTACTTGCGGTCTGCAAAGACAGCATCGTAACGGTACTTGTGAGCAATGGAACAATGATGGATGGCTTTCGGACATCCATTACAGACGTAAGGAGCCTTATCAAGACGGTTACACTGTTCTTTAACGAAATCAGGACAGGTTTGGTTACAGGTTGGACAGGAAGTACACTTAATGTTGCAGAGTATGATTTTCCTGCATACATTTGTTTTTCTGCAGTGATATCTATGAATGCAGAAGTTGTGAGCGTTAAGGAAGGATCCTTTATGATACCAATCACTTACACGATGGAGTTTCACTTCCTTCGAAATAGTTGTAGGATCTTTGCATAAGAAGCGGGCGATATCTTTAAAAGTGCTGCCGTTATTCAGGGAACGCTCAATGTATTTACGGTCTTCAAGGGAAAGATGTTTCTGGTTACCAGGAATATATTTACTCATAGAGATCTCCTTCTACTGCTGTCAGAAGGTCTTCATGAGCATAGCACGAATATATGAAAGATTAAACTCCACTCATGTAGGAGTAAATTCCACCGCATAAGCGGACGATGGAATTTACTTTTGAAATTTTCAGTGAAAGAATTTAGCTTTTAATCACATGACAACGACAGGGTATGATGCTATAATGAGTTTAAAAATAAGAAACGGGGTGACGTTGTATGATGTATCCATATATGACACTGGCAGATGAAACGGAGATTGTTCATTCACAAATTGTTGAAAAAGATGGAATGAAAAAAGTTATTGTAAACTTTGAACGACCAACAGAAGATGGATTTGATTCGGCAAGGTGTGAATTGCCTGATTACAAATGGACAGAACGCCAAGGATATTCGGATGAAGAAATAGCAATGTTTGAAGAACTCCTGCATAGTAATGCTCATTTGCTATACCGGTATGCGGAGAATGGGGGGATTCAAATTGCCTAAATTGTTTATGGTATGTGGATATACGGTATATTTTTGGTCTAATGAAAATGGAGAACCAATTCATGTTCATATATCAAAAGGTAAGCCTACTCCAAATGCGACTAAAATATGGCTTACAAAGTCAGGTGGATGCATTTTGGCAAGTAATGGAAGTAAAATTTCCAAGAAAGAGCTGAATGAATTGATGGAATTTATATCAGCACAGTTTTTCTTTATTTGTGCAAAATGGAAAGAGGCATTTGTGACGGATGAGATAGGATTCTATTGTTAAGCATATTGTAACTTATAGTACATCGGGGACCGGTCCCAAGGCGGTCAATCCAAAAGAAGATCACTATAATTCTGATACAAAGATAAGATTAAAAGATTTTCCTAATATTCCCATGACCTTAGCAAACGAGACACATGGGGGTATGCCCTATGAAAATGAATGAAAAGTCTAATCCCCCAGCTATGCTGGGGAGAATAGAGTAGTCGGAAGTGGTGAGGATAACAAAATAAAGCCTCCTGTGATAGAATGAGAATGGTGTCGCAAGCCAAACTCAAAATCAAAGGAGGCGGTCCAAATGGACAATAAAAGTTTATCACATACTCGTTGGAAATGCCAGTATCACATTGTGTTTATTCCTAAATACCGAAAGAAGGTATTGTATGGGAGAATACGCAGAGATGTCCGAGAGATAATAGCAACTTTATGCCAGTATAAAAATGTAGAGATAATTGCAGGAGCGGTATGTATAGATCATGTACATTTAAGCGTAGCAATTCCACCAAAACTCAGAGTATCAGATTTTATGGGGTATCTGAAAGGAAAAAGCACATTAATGATTTATGACAGGCATCCTGAGTTGCAAAGTAAATGGGATAAAGCGTTTTGGGCTAGAGGATATTATGTTGAAACGATTGGCAATATAACAGATGAAGCAGTTCAAAAGTATATAAAAGAGCAAGCAGAAGAATCGAGACGAGAAGATTCGAGTAGTACCGCTTTATAGCGGGCCAGCAAAAGTGCTTGCGATACCGCCCTTTGGGGCGAGCAGTAACAATAGCCCTTTGGAGGGCTAATAATAAACCACCAGTTGAACTGGTGGTTGCTAACTTAATATGAGGAGTAATAGTAAATAATATGAAAACATATGAAAGTACTTTGAGAAAAATAGAACAATTAGTAACGCAGGGTGAAAATACATTTGAAAAATATGATTTATTAGAGGAGTTGGTTATAGATGTAAATGGCAAAGAGGCTGTTCGAAAACTTATTGATGATGATATAAATGAGATAATGTGTAAACAGGGATTAAAATATCAAGCTACAACAAACGAGAAAAATGCTTTAGAAAAAGAGGTAAAATATCAGCTTACAAGGATTAAAATGGATTATGATGTTTGTTTGATGAACATAATTTTATATGGAATTATTTGTCCTTATGTAAAGAAAAATAGAAAAATAAAAGAATATGCGGCTAATAAATTTAATTGGATAGATGAAAAAGATAAACGGTATGCTATTCGCGGGGATACAATGAATTCATTTAATACTCCCGTTCTTGAATATATACGATTATATGGAGATAGCTATAGTAATCCCCAAATTTTAGAAATTAATAGAGCAGGAAGAAATGCCGGAAAGTTTATGGTGCCAAATAATAATTATTTGGGATGGTATGATTTGATTTTAGAAAATTTGGAGTATTTCAGTAATATATTATCTGATGATGCAATGAAATATATTAGTAATTATCATAGAATTGGAAATTTTATTGCAATACCATTTGCTAATGGAGAAGAGTTTAATAGACCACGTGGAACAGGAAAAACAAAGGATTTTTGGGATTTGTGTTTGAATCAGATATACTTATGGTTTTGTAGTATTGATTTGAAAAGCGAGAACGAGATATTTCTGTACAATATAGTAGGAAAAAAACGAAATGTAATGCTGCTAAAAAAATGGTTATTAGAAGAATTTGGAAATTGGGAACAATTTGTAGAAACAAATTATTTGCAAGATTTCTGCGATGAAGAATTACATCCTATTGAATATTGGGAGGGACATTTTAATGGAGAAGTAATGCCTAAACAGATAGAAGAATTTCAGCAATTTTTTTATATTGCTTCTAGATGTATAGAAAAGCGTTCAGAAAGAATAAGCAGGGCAATTTACGCGAAAATGTTGGATGAGTAGATTAGAAAATTGTTTTTTGAAGTATAAATATTTGAGCCAGAATTATCAAAACTCGATGTTATAGTAAAGAAATTAATTCCAGAAAGCTTCCTGTATACTTTAAATAGGCTAAGAGATTGACACAAAAAAATACCTCAAGTAAATTTGAATTATTACTGACTTGGCCGGTTGGTAAAATCCAAAGAATACAAGAGGTATCTAACATGAATCGTAAACGGTGAAAACTGAGTACCTTTTTATCAGTTTCTATTTGTGCCATAATTAGATCAAACAAAGTTGAACTCGTCTAAAAAGTTGAGCGACTCAACTTTTTAGAATGACTATCATTTGTGAAGGTATTCATTATGACAGAACAAACCAGTCTGGTTGCACAGCAGGTTCGCCTTATGCACTGGGCGGAACAGATCAGAGAATGTCAGAACCGTCCGAAAGGTATGGATGTATCGACCTGGTGTGAACAAAATAACATTACAAAAGCCAACTATTATTATCGACTGAAAAGGGTTCTGCAGATGTATCTGAATCAGCGTCCTGAGGCAGAAAAGCCTGCTTTCGTTGAACTTCCGCGTCTAAAAGCGGAAAGAATTTCTATGCTGGCATTTCTTGTGGCAATTGAAAAAACAAGAATCTGGTAATGAACAGAAACTTTTCAAAGAAAGACAACAGAAAAAAGAAAAAGCAATCCAATGATGCTGTACATGCTGCCCAGATAATGGGCAGTATGATTTTTTTTAAAATATAAGGCGTTATACAAATAACGCTTATAACTGCTAAAATGGTCTCAACAAGGAAAAAAAGATCGAAAATTAAATGTAGCCAGGGAAAAATCCAGCGACTGGATACTCAGATTAAGTGGAGGAATACAAACAATGGGCTTAAAGAACGATATAAAATTTAAAATTTTACAGGAGCTAATGCAAGAGACAAATATAGAAAGACCAATATCCATTTGGAAACTGCGCGATGCTGTTTATGGGGAAATTTCCGTAGAGGGAGACAAAGAGAAGAAAAAGAACAAACGCGATAACCAGATCAGAACTGTAAAAAAGGATGTCTTTGAACTGGAAGCGGAAGGCATCGTTACGATCACCGAGATGGATGAGGATGGAAAGATAGATAATAAAAAGAATATTATCTATTATAATCATCCACTGAGCCAGGAAAAACTACCTTTTCTGATTGAGCATACGTTTACCATGACAGCAACGATGGAGGAAAAGCAGGAAATTATTCAGGATCTGATTACCTGTGCCGGAGCAGGAAATATTAAGAAATATCACTGCTATCTGGAAAGGTTTTCCCCGGAATATTTATTAGATGATGTGGGAAAAGCGAAGGTTTCAAAAGAACGGAAATATCCGAAAATACCGCAGATGGAAGGCGAAGAGGTCGTCCGCCGGGCAGAACCGTGCCACTATACAAATCTGCATGAGAATATGAGCAGAATCTTTGAAGCACTGAGCAATCAGACAGGACAGTTTTTTCGAAAAATCTCATTTAAACTCATACAGTATACGAAATCAGGGGAGCGTGCTTATGTCGATGGTGGAAAGGTCTATGTCATTTCACCTTATTTCATCAGCAGTTCAAATGGGAAGCTGTGGCTGGTCGGAAACCATGAGCCATATCAGGGTCTGTCCAATTATCCGATTGAACGCATGGACGAGATTCAGGTGCTCGAGCCGGGTGAGGGAAGATACCGTCCGATGTCTGAACTGGAAGACGAGAACAGGAAGCTGGATAAGTATCGTTATGTAGCGGAACACCAGGGCGGCAGCTATGGCAGTGTGGAACCCATTATTTTACGGGTGCGGAAAACGCCAAATGCTTATACCGTCATGTACCACACGTTTGATGACGAATTCTATTTCCTGAAAGGCGGAACTGAGGAATATGATCGGGTGCTGGTATATCGAACCGCGTATTTCATTGCAAACTGGGCGATGATGAATTCACGGGATGTCATCGTGGAGACACCGGCGGTACAGGAGCTGATTCGGAATAAAATGAAAGAACTGGAAGGGCTTTATCAGACCAATGAGTAAACCAGAAGTTCAATGAAAAATTCTGGAGAATGTGTAAAAACAGGGAAATATAAAAACTTTTGCAGGGCGCGTAAGGAGGCGTTTTCTATGATAACAGAACAAGGTAAGGTTCATTATCTTCTGGTGCGTGGCTATGAGGAATTTCATGATGAGGATGAGTGGCTTGGAATTTATTCCACTTGGGAAAATGCAATTGCTGCATATGAGAGAGAACATGCTGCGCTGGAAAGAGAAAAGGCGAGAGATCTGGAAACCTTTGGCGAACGGGCTATGCAGCTTGCCATGCGTGAAGAAATCCAGATTCACAGCTTTGAGGAAACGACGGGGAGATGGCGATACCATCTCCAGTCAAAAGAAAATCTGCAGAAATGAAAAATGGAATTGTAGTATGAATTATTTTTTTGTTCCGCAAGAAGCGTTATACAAACAACGCCTCTTGCGGATGGAATAGGCACATAACAAAAAGCTGTTTCAGATCCAAGGTCAGGGAGGAAAGATACATGTGTAAAAGACATAAACGTTTTGTGATATTTCTGGATGTTGACGGAGTGCTGAATACCACAACCACAGTCCAGAAAACCCCGGATGGATATACGGGGATTGATGATGCACGAGTGGAAGTCCTGGCAAAGACAATTGAAAAAATTGGAGGAGCAGATCTTGTTTTATCTTCCGACTGGAAAGAGATGAAACCGACAGATGATGATTATGTGTATCTCATTTCTAAACTTGCTTTGTGCGGGCTGTCGATCGATGGGCAGACACAGGATCAGATGTACAAAAGGGGAGAAGGGATTTTGAAATACCTGAAAGCACATCCGGAGATTGAAGAGTATGTAGTTCTGGATGACTGCAGATTTGACTTTCAAAAGGACCGAAAACTCTGGGAACATCTGCTGCTCACCAATGGAATCGAAAAGGCACAATTTGCATCGGAAACCCCGGCGGTGGAGGCAATCGTGTTTAGGGATTATCTGAAGCTGTTTTGAAACAGGAGCACTCAAATGAGAAAGAGAATCAGCAGAATGATAGGAAATATATTGTAAAGTGACAAAAAAGTTTTTCTGCGCCAGATACTGAAGGAGGAGCAAAATGAAAAATCAAATTACAAAAG
>ENA-OPWX01000866-OPWX01000866.1-human-gut-metagenome-genome-assembly--contig:-NODE-866-length-24636-cov-3.785525_pt1 | contig 24636 bp, 18 predicted proteins | sample MGYA00241514_ERZ502020 | MGnify/ENA primary metagenome ERZ502020 (study PRJEB25962, sample SAMEA2042105) | human gut metagenome | biome: human gut; feature: human-associated habitat; material: faeces... | reverse complement strand
AGCACAGGCAACAACAAAAGCAAGTGGAGCAGTACTTCCGGTCATCGTTGTTGGAATTCTGATTCTTGCAACATGCACATCACTTTTGAAAGCAAGTGCGGCTGGTCCGGGAAGCTTACACGCACCAATCATTATGTCTCTTGTAGGAGGCCTGATCTTCGGAGCTATGGCTCAGAAATCAAGAATGTGCTTTGCAGGTGGAATCCGTGATGTCATTATTATGAAGAACTTTGATTTATTATCTGTTATTGGCGGACTTTTCGTTGTAATGCTGATCTTCAATATTGCAACAGGAAAATTTGTAGTAGGATTTAACACACCAGGAGTTATTGCACATTCTGAACACTTGTGGAATATCCTTGGTATGTATACAGTTGGATTTGCAGCAGTTCTTGCAGGTGGATGCCCGCTTCGTCAGTTAATCCTTGCAGGACAGGGATCTTCTGATTCAGGAGTCACTGTAATCGGAATGTTCGTAGGAGCAGCAATCTGCCACAACTTCGGACTTGCAGCAAGTGGAACAGCACTTAACCCGGAGACAAAAGCTGTTGTAGCCGGAGCAGTTCCAACTAACGGAAAAGTTGCATGTATTCTTTGCATCGTAGTTCTGTTCATCATAGCATTTACATGTAAGAGAGAGACAGCTAAGAAATAAGAACAGAAAGAAATTCAGATGAATAATTACAACAGAATAGCTGAAAATAATGTCTGAAAGGAGTATATAGATATGGTAGAAGTAGATGCAAGAGGACTTTCCTGCCCAGAGCCGATCATGCTGACAGCAGAGGCTCTGAAGAACGAAAAAGGTCCAATTAAAGTATTGGTAAGTGAGCCGGTACAGAAAGAAAATGTTGAAAAATATGCAAAGAGTCAGGGAAAGAAACCAACATCAAAGGAAGTTGGGGACGAGTTTGAAATCGTCATTGAATAAGATTTCCTGATTTAGGCATCAGATGCATATGGAAATTCAGGAGCAGTCGTGAAAACGGCTGCTTCTTTGCATGTATCTTTGCACATATCTTGCACAAATCTACAGAAAATGCTTGACATATATCGATTGCCGATATACTATATAGATGACCGATATATAATATTATTTTAATGATGAAAGTAATTTATATCAGTTATATCGGATAAGATGTGTCGGCAGGGTAGATATGAATGCAAAAATCAGAACTGCAAAAGAAAGGGGAGGTATAAAATGGCAGTAGATAAAAGCCTGGTGTCCGGAAGCACGATGATGTTGATTCTTAAGCTTTTGGAAGAGAAAGACATGTATGGTTATGAGATGATCGAGACTTTGAGGGAGAAGTCAGAGAATGTATTTGAGTTAAAAGCAGGAACATTATATCCGCTCCTTCATGGACTGGAGGAAAAGGAGTTTGTAAAGTCTTACGAGCAGGAAGCGGGTGGAAAGATAAGAAAGTATTATTCCATAACAAGAGAAGGAAAGAAGCAGCTCCGTGCAAAGGAAAAAGAATGGAAAGAATACGCCGGAGCAGTGAGAAATGTTCTGGGAGGTGTATGCTTTGGATAGACAGGAATATTTGAAATCTCTGACGGAACAGATTCGTACAAAGCGTGCGCGAACCATGGTTGCGGAGGAAGTAGAAGCACATATTGAAGACCAGAAACAGGATTTCATGACTCATGGATTAGGTGAAGAAGAAGCCGAGTCAATGGCTGTAGTGGAAATGGGAGATCCGGTGGAGGCAGGTGTAAAGCTTGACCGGGTACACCGCCCGAAGATGGAATGGACAGTTCTGACTGCGATTTTAGTTATTAGTATTATGGGACTGATCCTACAGGCGGTAGTCACTTCGTCTTTTCCAACAATGAATATGAGTACACTGGAAGCTTTCAAAGATAACTTTTTGTATGGCGGAATTTGGAGTGCAATGTTAATAGGAATAGCGGTCATGTTGGGAATCTGTTATCTGGATTATTCTATATTAGTAAAGTGGTCATTTCCAATTTGGGCAGTCATGCAGGTACCGGCAGTCTTTTCCATAGTTAGTAAGATTTTTTTTGATGAAACAATGTGGATTGGACCGATGGTCAATGGCAGAAGTATAGTTCAGATGTTATTGTCCTATCTTGTCATACCATTTTACGCAGGAACAATTTATCATTTCCGCGGAAAAGGAACGAAAGGACTGATCATCAGTACCGTGTGCCTTGGAATATCAGTATTTACCGATTTGATGATACCGTTTATGTCATCTGCTGTTGTTACCGGAATTACAGGGCTGGTGTTACTGCATGTGGCAATCTGTAAGGGCTGGTTTGGAGAAAATAAAAAGAAATTTTTAATCAGGATGTGTGGTGTGATTGGAATCTGCCTGATACTGATGTCCGGAATAACATTTTGGGGGAATGGACGTTTTGTTACAGATTATCAGATCCATCGACTGGAAGCTTTAATTACCGGAGAACACTGGGATTATACAAGAGGTGCAGTTGCAGACGTAGCAAATGCTGCAAAAGATCCAAATTCAAGTAAATGGCATGAGTCGCAGTCTTCCGGAAAAATAGAAGTAACGGATCCATATAATGGAGCCACAGAAGTAGAAGCTGTCACGCTTTACAATTATGCAAGAAATGATTATATCTGGACATACCTGTTCCATTATTTTGGAAATGTAAAAGGAGTATTTCTGGTTGTAGTATTTGCAGTATTTCTGGCACTATTGTTTCGAATGGCGGTAAAACAGAAGAATCGCCTGGGATATATGATCAGTATCGGCTGTGCATTATTTTTGATTTTACAGTCACTGTTCTATATTGGAGTAAATGCAGGGCTTTATCCAATTAGCGGAAATTATATGCCATTTTTATCTCATGGAAATATGACCATGATGATTACTTACTTTTATATGGGAATATTGTTGTCCGTGTATAGAAATTCAAATATTGTGAAGAATTAAAAAGTTATAAAAATACATATCGAATAGCGAAGTCACCACATTCCTTTTTTGATGAATGTGGTGATTTTATGTTGCCAGGCATACGAAAAAAGGAGTTGGAGAAATTTTTGGTATAGCAGGAAAATGTATTTTCTACAGGAATTGAATATTATATACAAGTGGATAAAGAACTGGTAAAATATAGACAGCCATATATGAAAAAATACAGCAAATAAAAAGCAGTGAGGAACGCATGAATACCAGATATTATATGATCATTATTAAAGGTGAAATAAAAACCTCCGAAATAACATCATGTGTGTACAATAGAGACACTGGAAAATGGGATGTGAAATTTAATAATGGAAAAGTTTATTCCTATGCATATTTAAATGTGGAAAAGCTAACAGAACCGGAAGTCCTGAATCCTAGTATGTATCACATCAGCAGAGCAGGGCAGGAACTTTTTGACATAAGAGCAATCTATGTATTTGGAAAAGGGGACGAATCTTATTGGCATATTTGTTTTGGAGATGACAGTGAAAGAGATTATCGACAGAGCGATTTAAATATTGTCACCTCATGCCTGAAAGAAAGTCAGTCAGCGAATGTGTTTGAATATATAAAGCAAATTGCTGAGTTGAGTGAGCTTAAAAATGAAAAGACAGGTGAGAAGTTATTACTCCAAAAGTTTGAAAAGATTTCTTTTATAGGCAATGATGTGGCATTGGCCAAGTATTTAAATCCATCTTTAATGCGAAAAGGTGGAAGGAAAAGGGAATGTATTCCAATTTTCCCATTTGGTTGCAATAATAGCCAGTACCGGGCTGTCAAAAATGCCATGGAGAATCAGATCAGCGTGATACAGGGACCGCCTGGAACTGGAAAGACACAGACAATATTAAATATTATTGCTAATATATTGCTTCAGGGAAAAACAGTGCAGATTGTATCCAATAATAATTCGGCAACAGAAAATGTTTATGAAAAATTATCATCGCCTAAGTATGAGTTGGGATTTATTGCGGCAACACTGGGAAGCTCTGAAAATAAGAAAAAATTTGTTGAACATCAGAAGGCTGAGTATCCAGATTTTTCGCCTTGGAAGATAAATGAAAAATCCGATGATCAGTATAAGAAAATAGAGGAACAATCCAGTCAGTTAAAAAATGTTTTTGACAGTCAGGAAAAACTGGCATCTTTAAGGCAGGAACTTTCACAATTGCTAACAGAACAGGAATATTTTAAACAGTATGTTGAAGAATCAGATGTTCATATAGACAAAATGAAGTTTAAGAAAAAGTTATCGTCAAAACATTGGATGACATTGTGGCAGGAGTGTCAGCTCATTTCAGAAGAGAAAAGAGAAATAGGATTCTGGTTTAAGATAAAGAGTTTCCTAAAGTATGGAGCAATCGACTGGAAATTTTTCAGACAGGACATTTCGAAAATCATTACAACATTTCAAGCGATGTTCTATTGTGCAAAGAAGGAAGAACTGTTGGATGAGGCTGCAGATATTGAGAAGAAGTTGGCTGGTGTTAATAAAGGTCTGCTTGATGATTTGTACAGCCAGTCGATGATTGTGTTAAAAGATAAACTGGCAAGAAAATATGAAGGTAATAGAAGAAAAATATTTAGCGAAAACGATTTGTGGAAGGAACCATATGAAATCCTTTCAGAATATCCTGTTATATTAAGTACAACATTTTCATCAAGGAACAGTCTGAATTCAGATGTGGTATATGATTATCTTATCATGGACGAGGCATCACAAGTGGATATTGCGACCGGGGCTCTGGCACTTTCATGTGCAAGAAATGTTGTTATTGTAGGAGATATGAAACAACTTCCGAATGTTGTTACGGAAGAGGTAAAAGAAAAATCAAAAGTTATATTTGATATTTTTAATGTGAATGAAGGTTATCAGTACACAAAAAGTTTTTTACAGTCCCTTTTGGAGATCCTGCCAGATGTACCCCAGACATTGCTGCGAGAACACTACAGATGCCACCCTAAAATCATTAACTTCTGCAATCAGAAATTTTATCGTGGTGAATTAATTATAATGACAGAGGATAAAGGAGAAGAAGATGTTTTGACGGTGGTAAAAACAGTTGTGGGAAATCATGAACGCAATCATTACAGCCAGCGTCAGATAGATGTCATAAAAAATGAGATTATTCCAAAATATGATTTTAATCCGGAAGAGACGGGGATTATCACACCCTATAAAAATCAGGTAGAAGCACTGACCAGAGAAATCACAGATATTGATGTTGCCACAGTACATAAATTTCAGGGCAGGGAGAAAGAAACGATTATTATATCTACTGTAGATGATGAAATATCCGATTTTGCAGATGATCCATATTTAATTAATGTTGCTGTTTCAAGAGCAAAAAATAAATTAATGCTTGTAGTAACTGGAAATGAACAATCGAAAGAACGTAATATAACAGATCTGATAGATTACATTCAATATAATAATTTTACAGTTTCGGAAAGTAAGATTTATTCAATTTTTGATTATCTTTATATACAGTATACCGAGGAAAGAAAAGCATATTTACAGAAACATAAAAAAGTATCTGAATATGATTCGGAGAATTTAATGTATTCGTTGATAGAAGATATTATTGCCGATGACAAATATTCGTGTCTGGATATTATCTGCCATTTTCCATTGAATATGTTAATTAAAAATCCTGAACTGTTAAATGAGCAGGAGTGCAGGTATGCAATGAACCCTGCAACGCATTTAGATTTTTTGATTTATAACAGAATCGGGAAAAAACCTGTATTAGCAATTGAAGTTGATGGATATGAATTCCACAAAAAAGATACGATGCAGGCTTCAAGAGATTTGTTGAAAAATCATATAATGGAAATGTATGGAATTCCTCTATTGAGATTTAAAACGAATGGTAGTGGCGAGAAAGAAAAGATTATTGAAGTATTGGAAAAAGTGGTCGTATAGTGAAAATTAATGTAGTATCATGGAAAATCCATCAAGTTCTGATAGTAGAGAACTTGATGGATTTTTACCTATTTAGTTACAGTAGAAGTATTGAGTGAAGTCAGTTGATTCAGAATTTTCTCAGCATTAAAATCAGGCGCCTGCTTCATGGCAAGGTCGTAGATTGGCTGGATAGTATCAAGTGGTTCCAGCAAATCAGTAGCTATCTGAGAAACAGAAATATTTTTAATAATTTTTTTGATAATTTGTTTAATTAAATAGAGTTGTTCGCCTTCTTCTCGACTGACGCGCCTTGTCTCCTGTACATCATATGCTTCAAAAGAATCAAACATCATATTAAACTGCCTCCTTGTAATATGGTCTGTAAGGTCATTGATTTCTTCAGCAGGGACATTGATTGTATGAAGAAATGCTGAAAATACAGAGCCCATAAGCTTTAAAATGTGTGGTGGTGTATTTTGTGTCAAGTGGTTCCAGTAGTCTTCTGGAATCTCTTTTAAATGCTTGAAATCAGAGGAACTCTTGAGCTTGTTAAGAATGAAAATAGCTGAGAGCTCATCACCTTTTTCAATTAAATCTTCTTGGGAATACTTATTCAAAGGAACGATTAGATATTTATAATCTGGAATGAATTCTTCAAAGATATCACTCATGAATACCCGGTCTTTAAAATGTAATGCAGAAGTCCATTGTCCCGTGCCTTCATAATAAATAATTGGCAGGATTGGCGGATATAAAAAATCTTTGGATTTCGTAATTCCAGGATGTAACTTTTCCTGTGTGGCAGCGTAATCAGTCCAGACATAAACCATGTATCTGAGCAATCTAAAAGACATGTCAGCATCTGCTTCTGATTGGTGTTCAATAAGTGCAATCAGATAAAGCTCTGTGTTTTCAAGCTGAATCTTCTTCACAATGTCAGAATCACGGGATTCCTGAAATAAAGGAATAAAATGTGAAGAAACGTCTTCAATATCCTCTGGCTTCATGTTCATGAAAAAAGGAATATCCGTGTATCCTTTTAGAAATTGAGCACAGAGTGTCGAATCTCCGAATACAATCTTGGCTGCATTGTCATGAATCTTTGAATTGTATACCCCATGTTCAGTTGTCTTGTTAGTAGTTTCCATAGCGCTCCTCTCTGAGCAAATGCAAACTAAAAACCTTCTGAATATATTTTAGCATTGTAAGTATAAAAAGACAATATAGAAATTGAATGAAAATAAATTCTATACAAAAGGGATTTGTCAAAAAATTCAGAAGTACCGTAACATTTGCCCGGTGTGCATGCAACTTGTGCAAGTGCAGGGGCACTTAAAGTTGCGGTGAATGAGTAACATCATCAAAAATCTGAGTGAATTCTTTGCTGAAAAAGCAATGAAATTCAGAAATGAAATCCTGGCTGGGGATTTCCATGGGCGTTGAAACATAATGAAAATATCGTGCCCGAAATTTGATGTAGATGTAGTGTAGCACAGATAAAGAGTGAGGGCAATAGATGCAACAAAATGTTGCAGGAGATTTTGTGGGAACATATAAACATAGGTTTGGAAATGCGATAAGATAGTAGTTTGATTATAGATAAAACAAATAAAATGATGTTAGTTATAGAAAATGTGCGATATGTACAAAAAGAAAGTGTGAATTGTAGAAATTAAACGCTGAAAAATTAAAAAAGCATATTTATAATAAACAACTGTGATAGACATGATGTAGGAAAATGTTTTTGCTTGACATAAATGTTATAAGTACCTATCGGAAATTCAATGAAAAAGGAGAAAACTAAATGCATGATATAAAAATTCATGATGTTTCATTTTCTTATGCAGGCAGTGATAAGTTAGTTTTGAAAGACATTAATGTGAATGTAGAAGGTGGAGAATTCGTTTGTATTCTTGGACAATCTGGTTGTGGAAAGAGTACTTTGTTGCGTTTGATTGCTGGATTAGAAGAGTGTACAACAGGTGAAATTCTAGTTGACGGAGAAAAAATACATGGTGCAAGTTTGAATCGAGGAGTGGTATTTCAGGATTATGGGTTGTTTCCATGGAAAACAGCTGGGGCAAATATAACATTGGCATTAAAAAAGAAATTTCCGGATTGGGATAAAAACCATCTGAAAGAAAGAACGATTGAGTTATTAAAAGCAGTAGGATTAGATGAATCAGTTTATCGTAAATATCCCAAGGAATTATCTGGTGGCATGAAACAAAGATGTGCGATAGCCAGTGCATTTGGAATTGACCCACCAATTCTTCTTATGGATGAACCGTTTGGTGCACTTGATGCCGTAACCCGTTCTATGCTTCAGGATATGGTATTAAAACTTTGGGAAAAACAGGAAGATAAAAAGACGGTCTTTTTTGTAACACACGATGTAGATGAAGCAATGATTTTGGCTAATCGGATTATTGTGCTTGGACAATCACCAAGTAATATAATTTTTGATGTAAAGATACCAGATGAGAAACGTACTACGAGAGATTCCAGATTTGAAGATCCAGAGTCAATTAAACTTAGAAATGAACTGCTTCGTCAAATTAATCAAGATGTGGAAGCACATGTACAAACCGTGCAATAATAGAGAAATCTATTTGCAAATAAAAATATTTAACTAAAAAGGAGAGAACAAATGAAAAAGAGAATTATCTCACTTCTTCTTGCAGCAACAATGACTTTCAGCCTTACAGCATGTGGTGGAAATTCATCTGATGATAAAAAGGAAGAGACAAAAACAGAAAACACAGACAACAAAGAAACTCCAGAAGTGGATACAATTCACTGGGCAAGAGCAAATAGTGGAAATATTCTTGTTACAATTGCAAAACAGCAGGGATATTTTGATGAAGTTGGAATCAAAGTAATTGAAGATCCAGTTGAGTCTTCAACAGCAGCACTTCAGGCACTTCAGACAGGACAGGTTGATGTAACATCTAACCAGGGAACAAATAACCCGCTTCAGTTTATTTCCACAGGTTCTGATTTTTCAATCGTTGGTGGCTATATGCTGAAAGGTATGTATATTATTGGAAAGAAAGATACTCAGTATAAAGATGTTACAAGTCTGAAAGGTTCTAAATTTGCATATGCAGGGGTACATCCGGTAGTAGGTATGGCATTATTAGATGCAGGAATTGATCCTAATAATGATGTTGAATGGCTTACATATAGTACAAACAGTGACCGTCTTGCAGCAGTAGTTTCCGGAGAAGCTGACTATGCAGTACTTAGTGGAGACCAGTTATATGCAGTAGGTAATAATGATCAAATTGAGATCAAAGCATGGTTAGATGATCTTGTACCAAACTATGGATGTTGCCGTATGAACATGAATACTGATTTTGTAAAGAAGAATCCTACAACTGTAAAACTTCTTCTGAAATCTCTGATTCGTGCAGAGCAGTGGTATCTTGCAAATAAAGAAGAGTGTGTAAAAATTCTTGCAAAAGAAATCGGTGCAGAAGAAGATTATGTTGCAGCATATCTGTTAAATGATAATTATGTTTCCAGTGTAGATCCGTGTAAGAATTCTGTAGCTAAGACATGGGATGCTATGATTAAGATGGGATTCGTTGATCAGGCAGATGCTGACAAAATCAACATTGAAGATCATATTAACACAGAACTTTACAAAGAAGCTCTTGATGAGTGTGTAGCAGAATATCATGATGAAGATCCAGATTTCTACGATGGAAGAGTTAAATTCTTTGAAGAAAACGATCAGTAATAAGAGATAATTAACAAATAACTCAATTCCGCCGTTTTATACTGCGGAATTGGGTTTTTTAAGAAGGTAATGGTTCGGAGGTATCTATGCGAAAAGTTTTAAAATTTATAAAGGATTATTGGATAACAGGTTGTATTTATCTGGCTATGTTTTTTGGGTACAAGTATATCGCAGATAACCAGCTTTTTGGTGGATATCTTTTCCCTGCGGTAAGCAAAGTTGCAAATTCTTTTAAAGAAAATATTGGTACATTATTTATGAATATGTTTTATTCATTTCAATTAATGATTCCAGCTATTATTATTGCTGTTGTAATTGCGATAGTTGGTGGGACTATTCTTGGGATGAGTAAAAAAATTCGGAAAGTGGTTCATCCGGTGGTTTACTCAATTAGTGTAATTCCATCTATTTTGATGTCCCCATTTGCGCTGCTTATGGCTCCAAGTTTTAGAATAGCTTCTTTGTTCCTGGTGGTCTACAATACAATTTGGGCTACATTTTTTGCTACAATTAATGGTATTATGACGATAGACAAAGTTTATCTTGATAAAGCAAAAACTTTGGAGTTAAATCCGGTAGAAAAGATGTTTCAGGTAATCTTACCTGCAGCAATGCCGTCTATTATGTCAGGGTTTATTACATCTCTTAGAGGATCCTTTGTAGTGCTTGTATATGCTGAAATGTATGGCGCAAAATTTGGTATGGGATTTTATGTAAAAAAATTTGCAGAATATGGACTTTACAGTGAGGCGTGGAGTGGCTTCATTTTCATGGTTGTAGTTCTGGTTATTGTTATGCAGATATTCGAAAAAATGAAAAACCGTATTTTAAGATGGACAATTAATTAACAGAAAGACAGAGGAGGCAAATAAATATGAAGATTACAAAAGTAGATGCAATTCAGATTGAGGATAAACCGGCTGATCAGCCGGGATGGCGTCCGATAGTGTGTCGCGTTTATACAGATACAGGATTATATGGAGATGGGGAAGCTGCAATTGCATATGGTGTTGGATCTACAGCGGCATATGGAATGATTCAGGATCTGGCAAAATTGATAATTGGTATGAACCCGTTGGATACAGAAGTTATTTGGGAAAAATTATATAAATCGACTTTCTGGGCACAAAATGGGGGACCGATTGTATTTGCAGGAATTTCTGCATTAGATATTGCGTTATGGGACATAAAAGGAAAATATTTTAATGTTCCAGTATATCAGTTGCTTGGCGGGAAAATGAGAGATAAGCTTCGTTGTTATGCGAGTCAGCTCCAATTTGGCTGGGGAGAAAGAAAAACACCGGCATATCAGATTGAAGATTATGTTGCAAATGCAAAAAAAGCTGTTTCGGAAGGCTATGATGCTATAAAAATTGACTTTTTTACATTCGATCCGAAAGGATACCGCTATAGCTCTGAGGAGACAACAAGAGTGCTTGATCCATATCATGTCCATGTTGTAATTGACCGCCTTGCAGCTGTCAGAGAGGCAGTTGGACCAGATGTAGATATTATTATGGAAAATCATTCCTATATAGATGCGCAGGTCGCAGTGCAACTGGGAGAGCAGGCGAAAAAATATAATATATTGTTTTTTGAAGAACCAACTACACCAAATCCGAAGATGAATAAATTTGTCTGTGATAAATTAAATATCCCAATTGCTCAGGGAGAAAGAATTTATTCAAGATGGGGATATGCACCATATTTTGAAGATGGTTCCATTCAGTTAATTCAGCCAGATATCGGTAACTGTGGAGGATTAACGGAAGCAAAAAAAATATGCGATTTAGCTCACATTTATGATGTAGGAGTACAGGCACATGTGTGTGCAAGCCCATTGTCAACAGCAGTTGCTTTACAGTTAGAAGCAGCAATTCCAAACTTTACGATACATGAACATCATGTGTATAATCGATATGATTATAATAAAAAATTATGTAAATATGATTATCAGCCAGTTGATGGATATATTACAGTTCCGGATCTTCCTGGTATTGGAAATGAATTGACAGATTATTGTTTCACAAATGGAAAGGTGACAACGATCGAATAAGCTTATTGATAAAAGCAATATATCTTTCAAAAGAAATCTATTTGACAGACAATTCATCTTGATAAATAATATCCATATTGGAGAGTGTGGATATGTTTGAAATTGATGTCTGTTATAAATTTATATTTGAATCAATGCTCGAGGATGATGTATTGGGATATATAGCAAACAAGGTATATGAATATACTCATGCCGGGATATTTTTTGTGTCGGAGTCCGGAGAGATTCTGGCTTATGCCTGTTCGGGAAAAGACCAGAGCATGCGTTCGATTATAGAAGAGCATGTAACATTGGAAGATTATCCTTATTTCTTTGAGGAAGTGTCACCGAATGGAGAGTTCCAGACGGTTGCTGCGGTGAAGGATAAGAAGAAAAATATTGGATATATCATCATTCACTATAGTAATGAAGAGTTTCGGACGTTTTTTGAAGAATTAGGAACAATTCTGACAGAAACAGCAAGACAATATCTTGAAGAGAAGCAGAAGAATACGTATTTAAATCTTTCGCTCAAAGACTATATTATCGGTTGGATGATTTTTGAAGGACAGCATTTTGTGGAATCGGAGCAGAGTCATACATTAAAAGGAAATTATTTGATGGCTTTGTTTACCGATGATTTTTCTGATATGGCGGTGGAGGCAGCAAAACTGGGAAGAATCTGGGAGCATTTTTACTTGTATGAAGAGAAACACTCCCTGACGGTTGTTTTATATCAGGTTTCCGATCAGACTGCGCAAAAGATTCATCAAATGGCGCAGAAAGAAAATCTGAACTGCTATATGAGTGAGACATTTGAAGATATCAATGACTGTAGAACAAAAAGAGATTTGCTAAAACAGATGGAACGGATTCCGAAGATATGTGATGTCAGAGGAGTTAAAAGAGAAAAGGACTGGTATCTTCAGGGTATTTTTTCTTATACATTGCCTTTAATCGAAGAGGCAGGACTGAGTGACTATTCGATTTTGAACTTGATAAAGGAAGATGAGAAAAATCACACAGAGCTTTATGATACATTGAAAATGTATTTATTATGCGAAAATAATGTGACAATGGCAGCGGAAAAACTTCATGTCCACAGAAATACATTGGTGTATAGATTAAAGCAAATAAAAGATTGTCTGGAATTAGATATTAACAATAATGAGATTTCGAGAGAACTTTTGGCATTTATGATTATGTATGACCTGTCGAAATCTTCAGAGGACTAGAGCATGAAACTTGTACAGGATTTACCAGGGATATTTGAAGAGTTTGGAGAAAAGAGGCGGGAAGCCTTTTTAGAGGTAAAAGAGTATAAAGACAAAGGTGTACCTGTTGTTGGAATGTATTGTGCATATTTTCCAACAGAGCTTGCAATGGCGGTAGGTGCAATCCCGGTCGGCTTATGCTCTTTTTCGAATGAAACAGTTACGGCAGCAGAGCGTGAACTTCCTAAGAGTATGTGTCCACTTGTAAAATCGAGTTATGGTTTTGCAATCGAGGATAAATGCCCATTTTTCCATTTTGCAGATCTTGTGATTGGTGAGACAACTTGTGATGGAAAGAAAAAAATGTATGAACTGATGGCTGAATTTAAGCCGGTGTTTGTTATGGAACTTCCAAACAGCCAGTCTGAGAAAGGGCTGGAATTCTGGAGACAGGAAGTCATAAGGACAAAGGAATATTTTGAAGAATTTTTCCACGTTATTATTACGGATGAGATGATTCATCATGCAGTGCATCTGAGTAATGAGATTCGCAGATCCCTAAAGGAATTATGTGAAGTGATGAAGCTTGATCCGGCACCGATTTTTGGTACGGATATCCAGAAGATGATCAATGGATCTAAGTATCGGTTTGATTTTAAGACGACACCGGAGCTGGTGGATGCTGTTACAGAAAAGATATTGGAAGAATATCATCAGGGAAAGCATCTTGAGAGCAGACCGAGAATTTTGGTGACAGGCTGTCCGATTGGCGGAGATACAATGAAGATTCTGGAAGGAATCGAAGAAAATGGCGGAGTAGTTGTTGCGGTAGAAAACTGTAGTGGGGTAAAGACGCTTGACCAGATGGTGGATGAGACTCAGGAAGACATTTATGGGGCAATAGCGAAAAGATATTTATCTACAGGTTGCTCTATTATGACGCCGAACGACAATCGAATTGAATTAATCGGACGAATTATTGAGGAATATCATGTAGATGGAGTTGTGGAAATGATTCTGTCAGGCTGCCATGCGACAGGTGCGGAATCTATTTATATCCGAAAGTTTGTAAATGAAGAAAAGAATCTCCCATACATTTCTATTGATACAGATTACTCGTCGGCAGATAAAGGACAGATATCTACGAGACTTGCTGCTTTTATTGAGATGATTCAGGCAGATAAAAGTGGCAAGAAAGAACTGGATATGAATTGTTGCTATAAACTGATCGTATCAGGCATTTCAGGTGGAAAATGTTTTGGAGAGATTTTGCAAAACGTATGGGATTATACGGGAGTTCCAGTCAGATTTTCAAAGAAAAATCAGGAAGTTCTGTATGAAGTTGGAAAAGAACAGGTCACAGCAGATGCGCAATGTATAGTACATGAATGTTTAGATGATGTTCGGATTGAAGCAGTGATTCTTGATGATCAGCGAAAGATACAAGTGCAGGAGCTTGCAGATATTCTTGCAAAGAGCATTGTCATGTATCAGAAGAACAGAAAAAATACAGGGAACAATCAAAAATATCAGTCGGACTATTTGTGGATATTGGCGACCGATACTTCTCTGGTAGCAAGACTTGCAGGAAAGCTTGAAGAAACTAAAGAGTTTTCTCCTGTTGTTGAAAAGCAGAAAGACAATAGTATCTTAATAACTAATATACGAGGTAAAGAGGATCGAACCTTGCTAATCCGGTTGTGTAAAGAATTCATATATGATTGTGATGGAAAGATACTGATTGGAAATGGTGTTAAAGCCGAGCAAAACTTAAGTGAAAATAAAAGGTTGCAGCAGGAAGTGTTTGAACTTGCAAGGAACCGTGCACCGGGGAAACATTTGTATTTGATAGAGCAATATTATCATGAACTGGCTATTTCTTACATCAGCCGGAAAGTTGGCGAAAATGGATTTAAGTTAAAAGAGCTGGAGCAGATCAGATGTGAAGATGAAGAGACAGGAAAAAATCTGTATGAGACACTCTACTGGTATCTGAGAATGAAAAGAAATGTGTCTCAGACAGCGGCAAAATTGAAGATTCACAGGAATACGCTACTTCCGCGTCTGACTCGGTTAAATGATATGCTGGATCTGGACAACCGCGACGGGGCAGAGTGCGAAAAACTTTTGGTTGCCATGGAAATAGAAAGAATGAAAAACAGTGATGAATAATAGAAACAATCTATAAATGCAATGCAATTGTAGGAAAAATCAATTTGCAAATTACGCTATAAAAGTCTAAAATTTTAAACAGAATGGTTAATTGTGTCCGTTTATAGATACGAATAAATTTGATGAGGTGAAAGAATATGGAGATTATTAAAGATTTGCCAGAGGTTTTTGAAGAATTTGCTGAGCAGAGACAGAAATCATTTCTTATGATGAAAGAACTGAAAGACAAGGGAACACCAGTAGTAGGAGCATATTGTACATATTTTCCAAAAGAGATTGCTATGGCTATGGGAGCTGCAACAGTCAGCCTGTGTTCCACATCTGACGAGACAATCCCGGAGGCAGAAAAAGATCTTCCGAAGAACTTGTGTCCATTGATCAAATCCAGTTACGGATTTGCAAAGACAGATAAATGTCCGTTTTTCTATTTCTCAGATGTAGTTGTTGGGGAGACTACATGCGATGGTAAGAAGAAAATGTATGAGTTGATGGGCGAATTCAAAGATGTGTTTGTAATGGAACTGCCAAATACTCAAGGACCAGAAGCACTGAAGCTTTGGAAGAAAGAGATTATCCGTTTTAAAGAATATCTTGAGAAAAGATTTGAAGTAATGATTACAGATGAAGATGTAAGAAAAGCTGTTAAAATTGAGAATGAAGCAAGAAAAGCACTGAAGCGTCTTTATGAAGTTATGCAGCATGATCCGGCTCCAATCAGTGGACATGATCTGTTCAAGGTTCTGTACGGAAGTACATTCAAATTAGATCGTTCTGAGATTGCCGGAGAAGTGAATGCCCTTGTTGACAAGATTGAGGCAGAGTATGCATCTGGAAAGATGCTGGAGAAGAAACCAAGAATTCTGATCACAGGATGCCCAATCGGAGGAGCAACTGAGAAAGTAATCCGTGCTGTTGAGGATAATGGTGGTGTTGTCGTAACTTATGAAAACTGTACTGGAGCTAAATCTATCGATTGCCTTGTTGATGAGAACGCTGAGGATATTTACCAGGCAATTGCAGAAAGATATCTGGCAATCGGTTGTTCAGTTATGACACCAAACCCGAATCGTTTTGATCTTATGGGACGTCTGATTGACGAGTATCAGGTTGACGGAGTTCTTGAGATGACACTTCAGGCCTGTCATACATATAACGTTGAGACTCGTGCAATCCGCAAGTTTGTAAATGAGGAAAAAGGAATTCCATACATTAATGTGGAGACAGATTATTCTCAGGCAGATGTCGGCCAGCTCAATACAAGGATTGCAGCATTTATTGAAATGTTGTAAGATTGCCGGTTACAGACTATTTTAAAATGAATTTTGAAATTCATGTTGTGTAAATTCATGAGAGGGAAAGCTAAGATATGAAGTTTATAGGAATTGATATTGGATCTACTTGTGCCAAGACTGTTGTTATGAACGAGAACAAAGAAATTATTCTTGAGTTTGTGCAGCCGACAGGGTGGAGCAGTGTGGATACGGCAGAAGAGATTCGTAAGAAGCTTGTGGAAAATGATGCGGATCCTGCAGAAAATGTATGTGTTGCTACTGGATATGGCCGTGTGTCTGTGCCATATGCAGATAAGATGATTACAGAAATTACCTGTCACGCTATGGGGGCTGTCTGGATTTTTGATAATAAAGATATGACAATCATTGATATCGGTGGACAGGATACAAAGATTATCTGTGTAGAACAGGGATTTGTAAAAGATTTCATGATGAATGATAAATGTTCTGCTGGAACAGGAAGATTCTTGGAAATTATGGCAAATACATTGTCCATGCGTCCAAATGAGATGTGTGAGCTTGCAAGAGAAGGCTCAGGTGTAACGATCAGTTCTATGTGTACGGTATTTGCAGAGTCCGAGGTCATAAGTCTCATTGGTCAGGGAGAGAAGAAGGAAAATATCGCATTTGCAGTGGTTGATTCTATCGTACGAAAGGTTGCTGCCCAGGCAAATCGTATGAGTGAAGACCGTCCGATGCTTTGCCTGACTGGTGGCCTCTGCGAGTGCAGCTATATCAGTGAAGCGCTGACAAAGGAACTTGGCATGGAAGTTAAGACAGATCCACAGAGCCGTTATGCAGGAGCAATCGGTGCGGCACTTGGAGCTGTAAAGAAAGGCAAGAAGAACTAAAAACGTCTAGATAAAAGGAGTTTTACATTTTTGTTGTAAGCTCCTTTTTTGTATGTTATATTAGATGTATAACAGAAAACTTAATCTGTTCATGAAATCATCCGTAAGGATAGAACAAAAGAGATAATGAGGGTGATACGATGCTGATAGAGATTGATTTTAACAGTGATGAGGCACTGTATGTGCAATTACAGAATCAGATTATTATGGGAATTGCGACTGCGACGATCCAAGAAGGAGAATCCCTTCCATCTGTCCGTCAGCTTGCGGATACGGTAGGCATCAATATGCATACAGTGAATAAAGCATATTCCATATTGAAGCAGGAAGGATTTATCCAGCTTGACCGCAGACGTGGCGCTGTGATTGCAATTGATGCAGATAAGGCAAAGGCTTATGCAGAAGTAAAGCGTGCGCTAAGAATCGCGCTGGCTAAGGGAAGTCTTAAAAATGTCAGTAGAGAAGAAGTTCACGAGATGGTGGATGAATTATTTGATGAATACGGTGGAAAGGAATAACAGACAGCATGAATTATACAGGACCAGCAAAAGAAGTGCTGAAAAAAGCGGAAAAGATTGCCAGAGAACTGGATCATCCATATGTAGGAACAGAACATCTGCTGCTTGCATTTATGCGGGTATGTACAGGTGTGGCGGGACAGATATTGTCAGCGAATGGTGTAGAAGAAGCAAATTTATATAAGATTGTAGATGAACTGATCTCACCGGTCGGAGAAGTGACTTTTCAGGAAAAGCCAAAGAGAAGTCCGAGACTTGAATATACTCTGGAGGAAAGCAAGGAAGAGGCAATCCGTTTTCAATCAGAGGCAATTGGAACAGAGCATATGCTCCTTGCAATCCTTCGGGAACCGGACAGTGTTGCAACCAGAATACTTCTGACACTCAATGTAAATATACAGAAAATCATGCAGGATACGCTGGAAGTTCTCGGCGTGGATATCAAGGAATATCAAGAGGAGCTTCAAGAGGCATATCAAAGAAAAGATGGGATTTTAGACCAGTATGGCACAGATCTGACTATGCAGGCAGAAGAAGGAAAGCTTGATCCGGTCATTGGAAGAAAAGCAGAGATTCACCGCCTGATGCAGGTACTTGGCAGAAGAACGAAGAACAATCCGTGTCTGGTGGGAGAGCCGGGAGTCGGTAAGACAGCAGTGGTAGAAGGACTTGCCGCACAGATTGCAAGTGGCATTGTACCGGAAGGAATGCGTGACAAGCGGGTCTATACGTTAGATCTTGCAAGTATGATTGCAGGTACAAAATACCGTGGTGAATTTGAAGAACGTATGAAGAGACTTTTGCAGGAAGTAAAGTCGGCGGGAAATGTTATTTTATTCCTGGATGAAGTGCATACAATCATCGGCGCAGGCGGTGCTGAAGGCGCAATGGATGCATCTAATATTCTGAAACCGTCTCTTGCAAGAGGAGAACTTCAATTGATCGGAGCAACAACGATTGCGGAATATCGAAAATACATTGAAAAAGATGCGGCACTGGAACGAAGATTCCAGCCAATTACAGTGGAAGAACCAGATGAAAAGCAGTGTGAAGAAATATTAAAAGGACTGCGGGAACGTTATGAGACGCATCATCATGTACAGATTACAGATGAAGCTCTTCAGGCGGCAGTTACACTTTCTGCACGTTACATCAGTGACCGTTTTCTTCCGGATAAGGCAATTGATGTGATTGATGAAGCATGTGCGAAAGTGAGTCTTAGTGGATTCAAGACACCGGAGCATATCTATGAACTGGAAAAGGTTCTTGGTAATTACGAAGCAAAGATGGAAGAGGCAATTCTTGCAGGTGATCTTGTGGAGGCTTCCAGGATCCGGGCAGAGAAAGAAGATGCTCAGAAAAAGATTATGCAGACGAAGAAGCGTTTTCAGAAAAAGCAGGCGGGCAGAAAGCCGCTTGTAACAGAAGAGGAAGTGGCAGCGGTCGTATCTGACTGGACGAAGATTCCGGTGCAGAAGCTTCAGGAATCTGAAGGTGCGCGCTTGCAAAAGTTAGAGCAGACGCTTCACAAGAGAGTGGTTGGACAGGAAGAAGCTGTTACGGCTGTGGCGAAAGCTGTACGAAGGGGGCGTGTGGGGCTAAAAGATCCAAAGCGCCCGATTGGCTCATTTTTATTCCTTGGACCGACCGGAGTTGGTAAGACGGAATTGTCAAAGGCATTATCAGAAGCATTATTCCATGATGAGAATGCCATGATCCGTGTTGATATGTCCGAATATATGGAACAGCACAGTGTGGCAAAGATGATCGGTTCGCCTCCGGGATATGTTGGCCACGAGGAAGGTGGACAGTTAAGCGAACAGGTGCGAAGACATCCGTATTCAGTAATCCTTTTTGATGAGATTGAAAAAGCACATCCGGATGTATTTAACATTTTACTGCAGGTATTAGATGATGGACATATTACAGATTCTCAGGGTAGAAAAGTTGATTTTCGGAATACGGTCATTATTATGACGTCGAATGCAGGCGCACAGGCGATCATTGATCCCAAAAGGCTAGGATTTGGCAATAAGGAGAATCAAGAGGAAGATTACAAGCGCATGAAGATGAATGTTATGAATGAGATCAAGCTTGTCTTCCGCCCGGAATTCCTGAATCGAATTGACGAGATTCTTGTATTCCATCCGCTAGGTGAACCGGAACTTAAAAAGATTACGGGAATGATGTGCCAGGAGGTGGTCAAGCGTGCAAAAGAACAGCTGGATATTCATTTGACGGTGCGTGATTCTGTGAAAAAGCTGATTATGGAAAAAGGAACCGATAAGAAATATGGAGCAAGACCGTTACGACGTGCAGTACAAAGTGAACTGGAAGACAGTCTGGCCGAGGCAATTCTCGCAGGTGAGATTAAGCGTGGTCAGGAAGTCGTTGCCGGCGTATCGAAAAAAGAAATAAAATTTGAGGTCAAGACTACCAAATAAAAATAAATTGATATATAATAATTAATACAAATGAACCTTAGGAGGAAAGAGCTAATGGCAGCAGTGAAAGAGCTATTAAGAGCTGAAGCAGACGGAGCACTTGGTTTTGGAGACTATACTCTGAGCAGCAAGACAAAACTGGACGGATTTGAATTCCAGGGAGATGTGTATAAGGTAAAGACATTCTCTGAGATTACAAAGCTGGAAAAGAATGGTATGTTCGTATACGAATCTGTTCCGGGAACAGCAGTAGAAGATTTTAAAGCTTCTGAGAGAGAGGTTTCTTTTAAAGTATCCGGTACTGAGGATGCGCAGATTACACTGGAGCTGGAAGCAGACAGCGAATATGTTGTGTATATGGACGATGTGAATGTCGGCGATATGACAACGAACTTAAGCGGAAAACTGAGCGTGAGCGCAGAACTTGATCCGAATAAAGAGATTGAGATCAAGATTATCAAGAAGTAAATACGCAGAACATCGGGGGAAGCTCGCAGAGGCGTAGCTTCCCCTTTCTGGTAAAATGGAAATAAAAAAGAAATGATAAATCAAGGTTTAAGAGTGGATTTATAAGTAGAAGTATAAAAAGATGTAAGGGAATCGTACATGGCAAAAGGTAAAAAAAGTATATTTTTCTGTCAGAACTGTGGACATGAAGAAAGCAAATGGCTTGGGCAGTGCCCGATGTGCAAGGAATGGAATACATTTGTAGAAGAGAAAGTTTCAGTAACAAGAGGAAGTACGGCTGCAGTGCAGCAGGTAAGGGATGCGAAAGACGCGAAGGTAGTGACACTTTCCAGTATTACGACTGATGACGATGAGCGGATGCAGACGGGGATTCTGGAACTTGACCGAGTGCTTGGTGGTGGAATCGTGCCTGGATCGCTTGTGCTGGTGGGAGGTGATCCGGGAATCGGTAAATCAACACTTCTCCTGCAGGTATGTCAGAAGTTATCAGGACAAAGCCGTAAGATATTATATATTTCCGGGGAAGAATCGTTAAAGCAGATTAAACTGCGTGCGAATCGGATGGGAACATTTTCTGAGAGTTTGTTTCTGTTGTGCGAAACGAATCTTGGAATGATACGTCATGTGATAGAAGAACAGCATCCAGATATGGTCGTGATCGACTCAATCCAGACGATGTATAACGAAGAGGTCGCGTCGGCACCGGGAAGCGTGTCTCAGGTGCGTGAATCGACCAATGTATTTATGCAACTTGCAAAAGGACTTAATATTTCAATATTTATTGTAGGACATGTGACAAAAGAAGGCACAGTTGCAGGCCCACGCGTATTGGAACATATGGTGGATACAGTGTTATATTTTGAAGGAGACAGACATGCATCTTACCGGATCCTGCGTGGGGTGAAGAATCGTTTTGGATCTACGAATGAGATTGGCGTGTTTGAGATGCAAAAAGGTGGCTTGGTGGAGGTAGAGAATCCGTCCGAGTATATGTTATCAGGAAAACCGGAAAATGCATCGGGTTCTGTTGTGGCATGTGCAATGGAAGGAACAAGACCGATGCTCATGGAGATTCAGGCACTTGTATGTAAGACGAACTTTGGAATGCCGAGACGTACGGCAGCAGGGCTTGATTATAACCGAGTCAATCTTCTGATGGCAGTTCTGGAAAAACGTATGGGAATGCCGCTTTCCGCGTATGATGCATATGTGAATATTGCAGGAGGAATCCGGCTGAATGAGCCGGCAGCAGACTTAGGAATTGTGATGGCGATTGCATCAAGCTATAAAAATCGCCCAATTGATGAGGATACCATCGTGTTTGGCGAAGTAGGATTAAGTGGAGAGGTGCGGGCCGTGACCATGCCGGAACAGAGAGTATCAGAAGCAAAAAAACTGGGATTTAAAAGATGTATTGTCCCTGCAGTTTCCATGAAGACGATTGGAAAGATGGAAGGAATAGAGATACTAGGAGTAGAAAATGTAAACCAGGCTATGAATCTTGTGTAACGGCTGAAAGAGATATGAACAGGAGAGTAAAAGATGGCGTTAAAAGACTATAATAAAGCATTTCGTTATGGGAAAAAAGAATATGAGAGCCGACTTCTTGCAGGGCGGAAGCCGACTTTGGAATCTTTGGAAGAAGTATTACCAGATGAGGCATTATCAACAGAATCACTGGGACTTGTTCAGATTCCAATCGATCAGATAGTTGGAACAAGATATAGTGGTAGAAGCAGTGCATTTGCAAGTAATTTTATGCCAATATTGGAGAGTAATACGGAGTTTGCAATCAAATGGGCAAAACTCAGCACTTCTCATGAAAAGGAAGGAATTCATGAGCCAATCAAGGCGTGGGAGTATATGAATAAATTCTATGTAGAAGAGGGAAATAAGCGTGTCAGTGTCATGAAATTTTTTGGTGCAATTTCCATTCCGGGAACGGTAACGCGTATTCTTCCGAAGAAAACGAATGATAAAAACGTAAAAGTTTATTATGAATTTGTGAATTTTTACAGAGTGTCTAAAGTAAATTATATTACATTTTCAGAAGAAGGACAGTATGCACAGCTCATAAAAGAGATGGGAAAACATCCGGATGAGTACTGGACAGATGATGACAGACTGATTTTCAGTTCTGTGTATGCAAGATTTACAGCGGCATTTCATGCACATGGTGGACAAGAACTGGAAGTTTCATCAGCAGAGGCATTTCTTTCATTTTTACATCTATACGGTTATAAACGAGTAGAAGAAATGTCAGTAGAAGAAATTAACGAACTTGTGAAGAAAGCATGGGAAGAATTTGTTCTGCTTCAGTATAATGATGAGGAAAAAGTAGAATTGAAAATGACTCCGACAGAAGATAAGCCATCTCTGTTTGAAAAATGGCTTCCTCTCGGTGGCAATAAAGAACCATCTCATTTGAAAGTAGGATTTATCTATGCGAAGACACCACATTCTTCTGCGTGGACATATAGTCATGAACTGGGACGCAGGCATCTTGAGCAGACATTTCCAAATGAAGTCACGACTGTAAGTTATGAAAATATAACAGAAAAAAATATAGCATCAGCCCTGGAGGAAGCCATCCATGCGGGTTGCAATATTATATTTACGACAACTCCGACATTTGCGCAGGAAAGTTTAAGAGCGGCAATTACACATCCGGAAGTAAGAATCTTAAACTGTTCTTTGAATACGACGCACCGCTACATCCGGACTTATTATACTCGTATGCATGAGGCGAAGTTCCTGATGGGGACAATTGCAGGGGAAATGGCTGAAAACGATAAGATTGTCTATATTGCGGATTATCCGATTTTGGGAACAATTGCACAGATTAATGCATTTGCACTTGGAGCGCAGATGACAAATCCAAGAGCGAAGGTGTATTTAGAGTGGTCTACGCTGAAAGAACAGGATATTGAGAAAAGAATTGACGAGATAGACCCGAATTGTATTTCGGGAAAAGATATTATCGTACCAGATGATAATAATCATTTTTATGGAGTATATCATCGCGAAAGTGGCGGAGGTGAGCAGAAGAATCTTGCAATGCCACTGTGCCACTGGGGAAAATTCTATGAAGAACTGATCCGTACAATTATGGCAGGAAACTGGGAACAAGATAATGATGTGGAAAAAGCAATTAATTACTGGTGGGGAATGCCGACAGGGGTAGTAGATGTTATTTGTTCAAAAAAACTTCCGGCGGGTACAGTCCGACTGATCAATGTATTAAAGCATAATTATAAAACGGGACAATTTCATACATTTACAGATCAGATGTATGCACAGGGACATATACTTAAGGAAAAGAAAGGTGAAAAGCTGTCTCCGGAAGAAGTGATCGAGATGGACTGGCTGGCAGAGAATATTATAGGAAGAATACCAAAGATTGAAGAATTACAGGAGCAGGCCAAACCGGTTCTTACACAACAGGGGATTGAGACGAGGAAAGGATAAAGAACAATGCGAATAATGGTAATTGCAGACGAAGAGTCGAAATACCTTTGGGATTTCTTTGACAAAAGCAAACTGGAAGGTGTGGACTTAATTATATCCTGTGGTGATCTGAATCCAAATTATCTGTCTTTTCTTACAACATTTGCAGCTGCTCCGGTACTGTATGTGCATGGAAACCATGATGAAAAATATGATCGTATCCCACCAGAAGGTTGTATTTGCATTGATGATAAAATTTATGAATTTGAAGGCTTGCGAATTTTAGGACTTGGGGGTTCCATGCGTTATAGTGGTGGGAAATATCAGTTTACAGAACGCGGAATGAGGAAAAGAGTGAAGAAACTATGGTTTCAATTGCTAAAACACCGTGGTTTTGACATTCTGGTCACACATGCTCCGGCATATCAGATCAATGACGGAAGAGATCTGCCACATCAGGGTTTTCAAGTATTTATAGAGCTGATAGAGAAGTACAGTCCGAGGTTCTTCGTACATGGACATGTGCATATGACTTACGGAAGGCAGCATAAAAGATGTGATAAATATAAGAGCACACATATT
>ENA-OPWX01000801-OPWX01000801.1-human-gut-metagenome-genome-assembly--contig:-NODE-801-length-26215-cov-12.929587_pt1 | contig 26215 bp, 19 predicted proteins | sample MGYA00241514_ERZ502020 | MGnify/ENA primary metagenome ERZ502020 (study PRJEB25962, sample SAMEA2042105) | human gut metagenome | biome: human gut; feature: human-associated habitat; material: faeces... | reverse complement strand
ATTTTTTATTGCTTCTTTTTTTACTTTTCCAATCCTTTGTTATATCTTTGTAGCAAATGTATTATACAAACAAGTGTAAATATGGGATTTTTTAGTTTTTTTTCAAAGGAGAAGAAGGAAACTTTAGATAAAGGATTATCTAAAACCAAAGAGAGCGTATTCAGTAAAATAGCTCGTGCTGTGGCTGGCAAGTCAAAAGTAGACGATGAAGTATTAGATAATCTGGAAGAAGTGCTGATTACATCTGACGTAGGTGTAGAAACAACTTTAAATATTATCAAGCGCATCGAAAAACGTGCAGCTGCAGATAAGTATGTAAATACTCAGGAACTGAATCTTATATTACGTGACGAAATAGCAGCTCTGCTTACTGAAAATAATTCGGGTGATGTAGCTGATTTCGACGTACCCATCGCAAGAAAACCTTATGTCATTATGGTTGTGGGAGTAAATGGGGTAGGTAAAACTACGACCATTGGTAAACTGGCTTACCAATTCAAGAAAGCAGGTAAATCCGTTTACCTGGGAGCCGCCGACACTTTCCGCGCTGCAGCTGTGGAACAGCTAATGATTTGGGGAGAACGGGTAGGAGTTCCCGTAGTCAAACAGAAAATGGGAGCAGATCCCGCATCTGTAGCTTATGACACCCTTAGTTCGGCTGTTGCCAATAACGCAGACGTGGTTATTATTGATACAGCCGGTCGTCTGCACAATAAGGTGGGCTTAATGAACGAGCTGACCAAAATTAAGAATGTGATGAAAAAGGTAGTGCCTGATGCACCGGATGAAGTTTTATTGGTACTGGACGGTTCCACCGGACAAAATGCATTTGAGCAAGCCAAACAATTTACTTTGGCGACGGAAGTTACCGCTATGGCCATCACTAAGCTTGATGGAACCGCTAAAGGTGGTGTTGTGATTGGTATTTCCGATCAATTCAAGATTCCTGTTAAGTATATCGGACTAGGCGAAGGCATGGAAGACCTGCAGGTATTCCGTAAAAATGAATTCGTTGATTCCTTGTTTGGAGAAAATGCATGAAAAGAAAAACAATAGATATTATTACTTTAGGATGTTCTAAAAATCTGGTTGACTCCGAGCAGCTAATGCGCCAATTGGAGGAAGTCGGATACAGCGTAACTCATGACACTGAAAATCCGCAAGGAGAAATTGCGGTAATCAATACATGTGGTTTCATTGGTGATGCCAAAGAAGAATCCATAAATATGATTCTGGAGTTCGCTGAAAGAAAGGAAGAAGGGGATTTAAAGAAACTTTTCGTGATGGGTTGTCTTTCCGAACGCTATCTCAAGGAATTAGCTGTTGAGATACCACAGGTAGATAAGTTTTATGGGAAGTTTAATTGGAAGGAGCTTTTACAGGACTTGGGAAAGGTCTATCACGATGAATTATATATCGAACGGACATTGACAACTCCCCAGCATTATGCTTACCTGAAAATTTCAGAAGGATGTGATCGTAAATGTTCTTATTGTGCTATCCCTATTATTACAGGACACCATATTTCCAAACCAATGGAAGAAATTCTGGACGAAGTACGATACCTGGTATCGCAAGGCGTGAAAGAATTTCAGGTGATCGCACAGGAATTGACTTATTACGGCATAGACCGGTATAAGAAACAAATGCTTCCGGAATTGATTGAGCGTATTTCTGATATACCCGGGGTGGAATGGATTCGCTTGCATTATGCCTATCCAGCACATTTCCCAACAGATTTATTCCGGGTTATGCGCGAACGTGACAATGTATGTAAATACATGGACATTGCCCTTCAGCACATCAGTGACAATATGTTGAAGTTAATGCGCCGACAAGTGAGCAAAGAGGATACTTACCAATTGATCGAACAATTCCGCAGAGAAGTGCCGGGCATTCACCTGAGGACGACTTTAATGGTAGGACATCCCGGAGAAACCGAGGAAGACTTCGAGGATCTCAAAGAATTTGTACGTAAAGTACGTTTTGATCGAATGGGTGCTTTCGCATATTCCGAAGAAGAAGGGACTTATGCTGCAGAAACATACGAAGATTCTATTCCACAAGAGGTTAAACAAGCCCGACTTGATGAATTGATGGATATCCAGCAAGGTATTTCGGCAGAGTTAAGTGCAGAAAAGATCGGTAAACAGATGAAAGTGATCATCGATCGTCTGGAAGGAGATTATTATATCGGACGGACAGAATTTGATTCACCGGAAGTAGATCCGGAAGTATTGATTGATCGTTCAGAGAGAGAACTTAAGATCGGACAGTTTTATCAGGTAGAAGTGGTGAATGCGGACGATTTTGATTTATATGCAAAGATTATAAATGACTATGAATAATAAGGAATTTACATCCGAACTAGCGGAAAGATTGGGATACACAATCAAGGATACTTCCGAATTGATGAATTCTTTGTTGTCCAGTATGACACAAGAATTGGAAGAAGGTAATGTGATTGCAATTCAAGGATTCGGTTCTTTTGAAGTGAAAAAGAAAGCGGAACGGATTTCAATCAACCCGGCAAGCAAACAACGCATGCTGGTTCCACCTAAATTGGTATTATCGTATAGACCTAGCAATACATTGAAAGATAAGTTTAAATAAATATTTCCCGTTATGAATGAAAGACTAACAATTCAAGACCTTACTGACTTATTGGCAGCCAAACATAGCATGACCAAGAAAGACGCCGAAGCGTTTGTTAAAGAGTTTTTCCTCTTGATAGAACAAGCCTTGGAGAACGAAAATACTGTAAAAATCAAAGGATTGGGAACTTTCAAACTTATTGATGTAGATAGCCGGGAAAGTGTCAATGTCAACACAGGCGAGCGTTTCCAGATAAAAGGACATACAAAAGTCTCATTTTCTCCGGATGCAAATCTAAGGGATACGATAAATAAACCTTTTGCACACTTTGAGACTGTTGTATTGAATGAAAATACAATTCTGGAAGATACTCCGATAGAAGAGACTGAGGAAGAAGAAACAGGAGAGGAAGCGTCAGCACAGGCAGTCTTGAATGAGATGGGGGATGACTCTGAAACTACTGTGATAGAAGAAAATGAAGGTACTGATGATGGTCTTTCGGAAGAAGAGCCGATTCAGGAAGAGCAAATAGCCAGTCAGCCACTTGTGGAAGAGTCCATTGAAGAACCTGCTATTACTGAGGAATCTGCAATAGCACAGGAATCGACAGAACAGACGTCTCCTAAAGAGCCCGAAGAAGCCATTACAGAGACTGATATCGAAGAAAAGGTAGAACAGCTGGAAGATGAAGAGGTTCCGGAAGAGGAAGTGATAATCAATGAGCAGCAAGCAGCATTTATAGAAGAAGAAAAAGAAGAGATCACTGCCGAAAAGATTATAGAGCAAGAGCTTCTAAAAGCAAATCTGCAACCTGTGACTCCTATAGTGCCTCCTGCTGAAAAAGAAACGATAAAACCGGTCCAACCGGAACAAGTATCCCAACCGGTTTCTAAAAAGACAGCCCCTGTGAAGGAAAAATCTCCTGTACCTTATTTAATAGCTGTTATTGTAGTCGTTTTGTTATTATGCGGAGGTGTCATTCTTTTTATTTATTATCCGGATTTATCCTCTTCTTCATCTGACAAGAATGCACTGGATATGCCGCCTGTGACCACTCAACCCGTTCAACCGGAAGCGCAGCTTTCTGATACGATTGCACATAAGGATACTACAAAGGTAATAACGCCTGATGTATCCAAAGTCGCTACCACGACACAACCGGTTGCCAAAAAAGAAGAAGCTATTCCTGTCAAAGCAGAACCTCAAACGGTTACACAACAACCTGCTACTTCTGCCTATCTGGATTCAGCATCTTATAAGATTACGGGAACCAAGACAAAATATACAATCAAAGAAGGAGAAACTTTGACTAGGGTTTCCTTGCGTTTTTATGGTACAAAGGCAATGTGGCCATACATTGTGAAACACAATCCGAAGGTTATTAAGAACCCCAACAATGTACCGTATGGCACAACTATTGAAATACCAGAACTTACAAAAGAATAAGTAGTTATAATCCATTCACCCGACCATGCAAATCCTGTATTGGTCGGGTGAAGTGTTATGGATGTACAAAAGCGTATGAAAGTACCTTAATCTAAAGATTTCGCATTGTTTTTTAATAAAAATTAGTTGCAATCGTTAATTATATGGCGTACTTTTGGGGCAAAATAAAAAGCCTTATGACACAGGCAAGGCTTACATAAAATTAATGGGATTTAAATAATAAAATATTAAGTATTTATGGCTGAATCAATTGATATCCGCGAGCTAAATGAGCGGATTGAAAGACAAAGTGCTTTCGTTACCAATCTTACGACAGGTATGGACCAAATCATTGTTGGTCAGAAACATTTGGTTGAATCACTGCTTATCGGATTACTTTCCGATGGCCACGTCCTCTTGGAAGGTGTGCCTGGTTTGGCGAAAACTTTGGCTATTAAGACACTCGCTTCTCTGATTGATGCGAAATATAGCCGTATCCAGTTTACGCCGGACTTATTGCCTGCAGACGTTATCGGTACAATGGTTTACAGTCAGAAAGATGAATCTTTTAAAGTGCAGCGCGGACCTATTTTCGCAAACTTTGTATTAGCTGATGAAATTAACCGTGCTCCTGCAAAAGTACAAAGTGCTTTGCTGGAAGCAATGCAGGAACGTCAGGTTACTATTGGTAAAGAAACATTCATGTTACCGGAACCTTTCCTTGTATTGGCAACTCAGAACCCTATCGAACAGGAAGGTACTTATCCGCTTCCTGAAGCACAGGTTGACCGTTTCATGCTGAAAGTAGTCATTGATTATCCGAAGTTGGAAGAAGAAAAATTGATTATTCGTCAGAATATCAATGGTGAGAAGTTCAATGTGAAACCTATTCTAAGAGCGGATGAAATTATTGAAGCACGTAAGGTTGTTCGTCAAGTCTATCTGGATGAGAAGATCGAGCGTTATATTGTAGATATCGTATTTGCAACTCGTTTCCCTGAAAAATATGATCTCAAGGAACTGAAAGATATGATCGGATTCGGAGGTTCACCTCGTGCGTCTATCAATCTGGCTTTAGCTGCTCGTACGTATGCATTCATCAAACGTCGCGGCTACGTTATTCCGGAAGATGTACGTGCTGTAGCACACGATGTTCTTCGTCACCGTATCGGATTGACATACGAAGCTGAAGCTAACAACATGACTTCGGACGAAATCATCAGTAAGATTCTGAATAAGGTTGAAGTACCCTAATTTGTAGTTATAATACAGTCAATAAGTAGTCATAAATATCTATGCATGACTACTTAACTACCTACTAATTAACTACTGTATAAATGGAAACAAGTGAAATACTAAAAAAAGTTCGCCAAATTGAAATAAAGACACGAGGATTGTCTAACAATATCTTTGCAGGCCAGTATCATTCGGCTTTCAAAGGTAGGGGTATGTCATTTTCGGAAGTCCGTGAATATCAATTCGGTGATGATATACGTGACATAGACTGGAATGTGACTGCGCGCTTCAATAAACCTTATGTGAAAGTGTTTGAAGAAGAACGTGAACTGACAGTTATGTTAATGGTTGATGTTTCCGGAAGTTTGGAATTTGGTACGATCAAGCAGTTAAAGAAAGATATGGTGACGGAAATCGCTGCTACTCTTGCTTTCTCTGCCATCCAGAATAATGATAAAATAGGTGTGATTTTCTTTTCAGACCGGATAGAGAAGTTTATTCCTCCCAAGAAAGGACGTAAACATATCTTGTATATTATCCGTGAATTAATTGATTTCCAACCGGAAAGCCGTCGCACAAATATTCGTCTTGCCTTGGAATATTTGACAAACGTAATGAAAAGGCGTTGCACTGCATTTATCTTATCAGATTTTATTGACCAGGAAAGCTTTAAGAATGCGCTGACCATTGCTAACAGGAAACATGATGTAGTAGCATTGCAAGTATACGACAGGAGAGTCAGTGATCTTCCTCCAGTAGGACTGATGCGAATCAAAGATGCAGAAACTGGGCATGAACAATGGATTGACACCTCTTCCAAAGCTGTACGCCGGGCACATCGCGACTGGTGGATACAAAAGCAGACTGAACTGAACGATACTTTTACCAAAAGTAACGTAGATGCTGTATCCGTCAGAACCGATCAGGATTACGTAAAGGCATTGTTGAATTTATTTGCCAAACGAAATTAATGGAATCAAAGATGAATAGAAATATTATTCTGATAGCATTATTAGGTCTATTGTTTGTCAGTAAAGCAGTAGCACAGTCTGTTACAGTAGAAGCAAAAATTGATTCACTGCAGATACTAATCGGCGAACAGGCGAAAGTGCAATTGCAAGTAGCCATGGATGCCAAACAGCGTGCTATTTTTCCTGCTTACACTGATACACTGGTAAGAGGTGTGGAAATTATAGAAACAGTCAAACCAGATACCCAATTCCTGAATGATCGTCAGAGGATGGTGATTACGCAGGAGTACATTATCACTTCTTTTGACTCTGCTCTATATTATCTGCCGCCAATGCCGGTTACCGTAGATGGGAAAGTGTACAACTCCAAAGCTCTCGCATTAAAAGTATATTCAATGCCGGTTGACACCTTACATCCGGACCAGTTCTTCGGACAAAAATCTGTGATGAAAGCTCCTTTTGCATGGGAAGACTGGTATGGATTGATCGCTTGTTCATTCTTGGCTTTACCTTTGCTTGGTTTGCTGATCTATCTGATTGTTCGCATACGTGATAATAAACCGATTATCCGTAAAATTAAAGTTGAACCTAAATTGCCGCCACATCAGGCTGCAATGAAAGAGATAGAACGTATCAAGACAGAGAAGGTGTGGCAGAAAGGGCAATCGAAGGAGTACTATACCGAACTTACCGATGCTATTCGTACATATATTAAGGATCGTTTCGGATTTAATGCATTGGAAATGACTTCTTCTGAAATAATTGATCAGTTACTGGAAATGAATGATAAAGAGGCCATATCAGACCTAAAACTATTGTTCCAGACTGCTGATTTAGTGAAGTTCGCCAAGCATAATCCTCAGATGAATGAAAACGATGCCAATTTGATTAACGCCATTGATTTTATCAATGAGACCAAACAACTGGAAGAGGAAAATCAGAAACCGCAACCAACGGAAATCACTATTATTGAGAAACGTTCTTTACGTGTTAAAGCTATGCTGATTTGTGGAATTGCATTGTTATCAGCAGCATTGATCGGTACCTTTATATATATAGGTCTACAGTTATACAATCTTTTTGTATAAAGGATGTATAGCTTAATACTAAATAGTAAACTGTTAAATCATAAATAAAATGGTTTTTGCCAATATTGAATATCTGTTTTTGCTATTATTGCTTATACCGTATATTGTATGGTATATCCTGAAGCAAAAGAAAAGTGAAGCAACTCTTCAAATTTCAGATGCCCGGGTATATGCGCATACACCTAAAAGTTATAAGAATTATTTGTTGCATGTTCCATTTCTATTACGCTGCCTTGCTTTAGTACTGGTTATTTTGGTTCTTGCACGCCCGCAAACTACTAATAAGTGGCAGAACAGTGAGATAGAAGGAATTGATATTATGCTGGCTATCGACGTTTCTACCAGTATGCTGGCTGAAGACTTGAAGCCGAACAGACTGGAAGCTGCTAAAGACGTAGCTGCAGAGTTTATCAATGGACGTCCCAATGATAATATCGGTATTACATTATTTGCAGGAGAAACTTTCACCCAATGTCCGTTGACTGTAGACCATGCTGTATTATTGGATATGATACATAATATCAAATGTGGTCTTATCACTGACGGTACTGCTGTCGGTATGGGTATTGCAAATGCTGTAACCCGCTTAAAAGATAGCAAAGCGAAATCCAAAGTTATTATCCTATTGACGGATGGTACAAATAACAAGGGAGATATTTCGCCTATGACAGCGGCAGAAATAGCAAAAAGCTTTGGTATTCGTGTATATACCATCGGAGTAGGTACCAATGGAATGGCTCCTTATCCTTATCCAGTCGGAAATACGGTGCAATATGTAAGTATGCCGGTAGAAATTGATGAAAAGACATTGACAGAGATTGCCGGAACGACAGATGGTAACTATTTCCGGGCTACGAGCAACTCGAAGCTTAAAGAAGTATATGAAGAAATTGATAAACTGGAAAAGACGAAACTGAATGTAAAAGAGTATAGTAAGCGGGACGAAGAATATCATTGGTTTGCTTTAGCAGCTTTCCTCTGTGTCTTGTTGGAAGTACTATTACGTAATTCGGTACTCAAGAAAATTCCATAAGGATGTTTGTCAATCGTTATTTGCCAATCATAAAATAGTAAGAAGATGTTTCGATTTGGAGAACCTACATATTTATATTTATTGTTGCTATTACCTTTTTTAGCAGCTTTCTACTTGTATTCCAATTACAAGAGGAGAAAGAATATCCGACGTTTCGGAGATCCGACTTTGTTGGCTCAGTTAATGCCTGACGTATCCAAATATCGTCCGGATGTAAAATTCTGGATTATTTTTGTTGCTATTGGTTTGTTCTCCGTATTACTGGCACGCCCTCAATTCGGTTCAAAACTGGAAACGGTTAAACGCAAGGGAGTAGAGGTAATTATTGCTTTGGACATTTCAAACTCTATGTTAGCGCAGGATGTACAGCCTAGCCGTTTAGAAAAAGCAAAAAGATTAATATCCAGATTAGTAGATGAGCTTGATAATGATAAGGTAGGTATGATTGTATTTGCCGGTGACGCTTTTACACAGCTGCCAATTACAAGTGACTATATTTCCGCTAAGATGTTCTTAGAATCCATTAGTCCTTCGTTGATTTCTAAACAGGGTACAGCTATTGGGGAAGCAATCAATCTGGCAGCCCGTAGTTTCACTCCGCAAGAAGGGGTAGGACGGGCTATTATTGTTATTACTGATGGTGAAAATCATGAAGGTGGTGCAGTGGAAGCTGCCAAAGCTGCGGCAGAAAAGGGTATTCAAGTAAGTGTATTGGGAGTAGGTATGCCTGATGGCGCTCCAATACCGGTGGAAGGAACGAATGATTACCGCCGCGACCGGGAAGGTAATGTGATTGTTACCCGTTTGAATGAAGCTATGTGTCAGGAAATTGCAAAAGAAGGAAAAGGTATATATGTACGAGTAGATAATTCTAATTCAGCCCAAAAGGCCATCAATCAAGAAGTGAATAAAATGGCGAAATCTGATGTAGAGTCGAAAGTATATACGGAGTTTAACGAACAATTCCAGGCTATTGCATGGGTTATTCTACTATTGTTATTGGCAGAAATCTTAATTCTGGATCGCAAAAATCCTTTATTTAAGAACATTCACCTGTTTTCTAATAAGAAATAGTTATACGTATGTTAAAAAGTAAATATATTCTATTCGCTGTATTTCTGTTAGCGGCAGCTGGTGTATCGGCTCAGAAAGCAGAACGCGACTATATCCGTAAGGGAAACCGTCTGTTTAATGATAGCGTATTTGTTGATGCAGAGGTGAACTATCGGAAGGCCTTGGAAGCTAATCCCAAGTCTACGGTATCCATGTATAATCTGGGAAATACCCTTTCGCAACAGCAAAAGTTTCAGGATGCCATGGAACAATATGTATCGGCCAGCAAAATAGAAAAAGATAAAATGAAACTCGCCCATATTTATCACAATATGGGAGTAATTTTCCAGGCTGGTAAAGACTATGCCAAAGCTGTAGATGCATATAAAATGTCACTGCGTAATAATCCTACCGATCATGAAACCCGGTACAATTTGGCTCTCGCACAGAAAATGCTGAAAGACCAACAAAATCAGCAGAATCAAGATCAAAATCAGGACCAAAACAAAGATCAGCAAAAGCAAGATCAGAAACAGGACCAGAATAAAGACAAACAGAAGGATCAGAAACAAGATGAAAAGAAAGATCAGCAGCAACCACCGAAATCTGAAAAGAAACAAGACAATCAGATGTCAAAGGAGAATGCTGAACAATTACTGAACTCTGTCATGCAGGACGAAAAAGATGTGCAGGATAAAGTGAAGAAGCAACAAAAAGTTATGCAAGGCGGTCGCTTGGAAAAAGATTGGTAATATAAAGTTGATGATATAAATTTCATAAGCAATGAAAAAACTGATTATTATATTGATGGCATTGATAGCATATAGCACTCATGTGTTTGCTGATAAGGTGTCTTTTACTGCTTCTGCTCCTGATGCAGTGGTAGTAGGCGAACAATTCAGGCTGTCGTATATTGTAACTACACAAAAAGTGAAAGATTTTCGGGCACCATCAATCAAAGGTTTTGATGTATTGATGGGTCCAAGCCGTTCACAACAAAGTAGTACTCAAATAGTGAATGGTAATGTTACATCTACTAGTAGTATTACATTTACATACATATTAATGGCTAATAATGCCGGAGAATACACAATACCCGGTGCCTCCATTGTTGCCGATGGTGACCAAATGGTGTCAAACTCAGTAAAGATTAAAGTATTGCCACAAGATCAAGGTGGCAATAGCGGACAAAATAATAGTAGTAGTGGTTCTATACATTCCTCATCTGGTACAAGTGTCTCTAATCAGGACCTTTTTATTATGGCAAGTGCCAGTAAAACAAATGTGTATGAACAGGAGGCTTTTGTCCTGACCTATAAAATATACACCAGAGAATCCAACTTACAACTTAATAATGCGAAATTGCCCGACTTTAAAGGTTTCCATTCTCAAGAAATAGAAATGACAACCAATGCAAGATGGACTCCGGAGCATTATCAGGGACGTAATTACTATACAACGGTTTATCGCCAGTTTGTTCTCTTCCCGCAACAATCAGGAAAGCTATATATTGATCCGGCACAGTTCCAGATGACTATCGGAAAACCTGTGCAATCAGATGATCCTTTTGATGCCTTCTTCAATGGAGGAAGTAATGTCATTGAAATTAAAAAAAATATTTCCACTCCTAAGATAGCAATAAATGTCAATCCGCTTCCTACGGGTAAACCTGCAGATTTTTCAGGTGGAGTGGGAGAGTTCAATATATCTTCTTCTATCAACAGTAAGGAACTGAAAACCAATGATGCTATTACTATTAAACTGGTAATATCCGGTACAGGTAACCTGAAGTTGATTTCTAATCCGGAAATTAAATTCCCGGATGATTTTGAAGTATATGATCCCAAAGTAGACAATCAAGTCAGATTAACCCGGGAAGGACTCACAGGCAATAAAGTTATTGAATATTTAGCAATTCCGAGACATGCCGGAACATATAAGATTCCGGGAGTATCTTTCAGCTATTTTGATATTCGCTCCAAGTCTTACAAAACACTGAAAACAGAAGATTATGTAGTAAATGTTGAGAAAGGTGCAGGTAATGCGGATCAAGTAATTGCTAACTTCACGAATAAAGAGGACTTGAAAGTATTAGGTGAAGACATCCGTTATATCAAACAGAATGAAGTTACTCTCCAACCTAAAGGAAGTTTCTTCTATGGTTCAATGACATATTGGTTATTCTATATCATTCCGGCTCTTGCCTTTATTATTTTCTTTATTATTTATCGTAAGCAAGCTGCTGAAAATGCAAATGTTGCTAAAATGCGTACGAAGAAAGCAAATAAAGTGGCAACGAAGCGTATGAAGCTTGCAGGAAAATTACTCTCCGAAAATAAAAAAGATGCTTTCTACGATGAGGTATTAAAGGCATTGTGGGGATATATAAGTGACAAACTGAATATTCCGGTATCTCGTTTATCTAAAGATAATATTGAAGAGAAACTAAGAAATCACGGAGTAAATGAGGAACTAATCAAAGAATTCCTGAATGCATTGAATGATTGTGAATTTGCACGGTTTGCTCCAGGTGATGAGAATCAAGCTATGGATAAAGTTTATTCTTCTTCAATAGAAGTAATAAGCAAAATGGAGAATTCAATAAAACATTAACCCAGAAGAGATTATGTCATGAAAAAGATATTATTTTTTATATTATTATCAATGTCGCTTACTTGTTTCGGACAAGATTCGTTAAGCATTGATACTAGACAAACGAATGGAGTTGATTCTATCCACGCTTCGCATACCACATTTTCCAGTAATACACTGGAAGATGCAACAAAAGCTGAAGGAGATTCCGCATATATAAAAGAAGATTATGCAGCAGCTATTCAGATATATGAAGCATTACTGAAAAATGGAGAAGCTGCCGACGTCTATTACAATCTGGGAAATAGTTATTATAAAATAGGGGAGATAGCGAAAGCTGTTTTAAATTATGAGCGTGCTCTGCTATTACAACCAGGAAATGGTGACATCCGTGCTAATCTTGAAGTGGCACGTGCAAAAACAATAGACAAGGTTGAACCTGTTCCTGAAGTATTCTTTGTTTCATGGATCAAATCTCTGACAAATAGTATGAGTGTAGATGCATGGGCCACATGGGGTATTGTCTCCTTTATTCTATTGATTATCGCTTTCTATTTCTTTATATTCTCCAAACAGATTATGTTAAAGAAAATAGGATTCATATCAGGAATCATTTTGCTGATTGTCACTGTTTGCTCTAATCTTTTTGCTTCGCAACAAAAAGAGCATTTGGTTAATCGAAGTGAGGCGATAGTAATGAATCCGAGTGTAACAGTACGAAGTACTCCAAGTGAGAGTGGGACTAGCTTGTTTATTCTCCATGAAGGGAGAAAGGTAAGTGTCAAAGACAACTCTATGAAAGAATGGAAAGAAATTCGACTGGAAGATGGAAAAGTCGGGTGGGTACCTGCTTCTGCTATCGAGGTGATATAAAGGTCATTAATAGATTTTATATATTCAAGAAAAAAAGATAAGCAAATAATTTGTTTTATCTTTTTTTTTGCTTAAGTTTATAGCGTGATAAAAAAATCACATAGTATTAACCATTAAATTTATGAGACATGAGAACAATAACGTTTAATGAACTTCGTAAAATTAAAGATTCATTGCCTAGCGGTAGCATGCATAGAATAGCAGACGAACTTGGTTTGCACGTAGATACAGTGCGAAACTTCTTCGGAGGACACAATTTCAAGGAGGGAAAAAGCGTCGGAATACATCTCGAGCCCGGTCCAGATGGTGGGCTTGTAATGTTGGATGACACGACCGTTCTTGATCGGGCTTTAAAAATCCTAGATGAATTGAATATGAGTATGCAAAAAGAACAGGCTACCGAATCTGTGCAAGTTTAAAATATAACAAACTGAATCCCAATTGAATCAAACAATTGGGATTTCTTATTTGTTTTCACCTTATAAAATGTACATTTATGGAAGACAAATTAGTAACCCTGGCCATTCTGACATACACCAAAGCGCAGATCTTAAAGAATGTCTTGGAAAATGAAGGTATAGAAACCTACATTCATAACGTTAATCAAATACAACCGGTTGTTTCATCGGGAGTGCGTTTACGAATTAAAGAAAGCGATCTGCCACGTGCTTTGAAAATAACAGAAAGTTCTACATGGCTGTCTGAAAGTATAGTGGGAGAGAAGGAGCCCAAAGTAAAAGATAAATCAAATAAGATTTTAATTCCCGTCGACTTCTCTAATTATTCGATGAAAGCATGTGAATTTGCATTCAACCTGGCAAAAACAGAAAATGCAGAAGTCATCCTGTTGCATGTCTATTTCACGCCTATTTATGCATCGTCGTTGCCTTATGGGGATGTTTTCAATTACCAGATTGGAGATGAAGAATCTGTAAAAACGATTATCCAAAAAGTCCATTCTGATCTCAATGCTTTATCAGAGAAGATAAAAGAAAAAGTTACATCAGGCGAATTTCCCAACGTTAAATATAGCTGCATCTTACGTGAAGGTATTCCAGAGGAGGAAATCTTAAGATATGCTAAAGAACAGCGTCCTATGGTCATCATTATGGGTACCCGAGGCAAAAATCAGAAAGACATTGATTTAATTGGCAGTGTAACCGCTGAAGTTATTGACAGGAGTCGCACGGCTGTATTGGCTATTCCGGAAAATACACCATTTAAACAGTTTAGTGAAGCAAAACGGATTGCCTTTATTACCAATTTTGATCAAAGAGATCTAATTGCTTTCGAGGCATTCTTTAATACTTGGAAATCATTCCATTTTTCTGTATCTTTGATACACCTTACAGATTCTAAAGATACCTGGAATGAAATAAAACTAGCAGGTATAAAAGAATATTTTCACAAGCAATATCCGGGGCTTGAAATTCATTATGACGTAGTGATGAATGATAATTTATTAAAAGGACTTGATCAGTATATCAAAGATAATCATATAGATATAATCACTTTGACTTCTTACAAAAGGAATATATTTGCTCGATTATTTAATCCAAGTATTGCCAGAAAAATGATTTTCCATTCAGATACACCATTGCTTGTTATTAACAGCTGATCAAATCAGGCAAAAAATGAGCATCCAAGATTAGGGAATAATTAATATTATGTTTAATAGAAAAAGGAGTAATATAATGACCTTACTCCTTTTTCTATTTTTATTTAAATGAAGAAATTTACCTGTTCCACTCAAGTCCATATCAAATATAAGATTTTTCAATTACTACTTTAAACTATTGAATAAAAAAAAGAAGACTACTATTTCTAATAGCCTTCTTATATTTTTTCAGAAAACGATCTTACTTCATCATCTTATCGATTTCTTCGAATTCAGGTCCCATATTCAAGTTATAGTAAACTCTGTAAAGACCTTGCAACCATAAATCTTGTTGATCGGGTTTTAAAGCTCTGGCTTTTTCATAGAATGGTTTAGCTTCTTCGTAGAATTTCTTAACCACAGCTTGTGCTTCAGCGTACTTAGGATCATTGATATCTGTTGTTGCTTTATCAGCATAATCCTGTGCTTTCATCAAATATACCAAACCTACATTAGAGTATGCTTCTGCATATTCCGGATCAGCAGCAATAGCTTTTTTGTAGTATTCGATTGCATTATCATATTCTTTCATATTATGATAAAGATATGCTTTTACATACAAATACAACTTGTTATTCGGATCATTAGCTAACATTCTATCAGCAAACTCCATAGCTTTAGAAGCTTGATTAGAGCTATTATAATAATCAACCAAATTAGCGAAGAAATAATCATTTCCAGGGAACTTAAGGATACCCTCTTCCAAAGACTTAATCCATGCAGCAGTATCACCTTTAGCTTTATAAGCATCAGCCATCAATTGCATTGCAAATTTACCTCCATCTTTATCGGATAAAGCCATAGGAGCATATTTAATGATCGCATCTTTATCGCCTACTCTATCAGCAGCTAATGTTGCATAATAAGCAATTTGCGGAAGAAGAGTATCGTTTTTAGCCAATTCTTTATCAGCTAACATCGGATAAGAAGCTGACTCTACATAGGTTGCAAAGAACTTCAAAGCCTCTTTATTCTTGTCCAGGTTGAAATACTGAATACCACCATTAATCAAATTAGGACGTTCAGCCAACATACTGGAAGCATTAGCCTTCCGATATTTGTTTTTAACTTTTCCCTTTTCATTAGGTATTTCCGCTAATTCATCACACTTATTATAGTACTCATACATTTTCAGAATACTATTGTATACTTTCAATGTATCATACGGTTTCTTCAAAAAAGCATTTTTCATTTGCTCCTCGTTGATACGTCTCTGAATAAATCCAGCAACGTCCCATGTGTCAGCAAGATCCTTCGTTTCAGGATTCTTCATAGCCTCCTTAATAAGCTGTTCAGCCTGCTTAAAATTAGGTTTTACGTCATTAGCCATACTCTTTGCTTCTTTCACATTCTTCATCTGAGCGAATGAGAAGCTAACAGCCATCAATAAAACCATAGAAAATAATACTCTTTTCATGATTGTTGTTTGATTAATTATTAATATTATGTCTATTCCTCAATTTCGTTATTGCTTTCGTTTTCATTTACGTCCGCTGCATCATCAATATCAGGAACATCAGCATTCGGATCACTCACGATTGTACCCTCTGCCTCTTCTGCCGGAATTTCATCTTCAAGACTTTCTGTCATAACCTTACATACCGAACCAATCTGGTCGTTACGTTTTTCAAGATTTATCAGACGAACGCCTTGAGTAGCACGGCCCATTATACGAACATCCGCTACCTTCAAACGAATAGTGATACCAGACTTATTGATAATCATCAAGTCATTTTCATCGGTTACCGACTTGATTGTTACCAACTTACCTGTCTTTTCGGTAATATTCATGGTCTTCACACCCTTACCTCCACGGTTCGTTTTACGATAGTCTTCAATTTCAGAACGTTTACCATATCCTTGTTCGGAAACTACCATTACAGATTCTGTCTCCAAATCTTTGATACAAATCATTCCTACTACTTCATCCTGACCATCATTATCCAACGTAATACCACGTACACCTGTTGCTGTACGTCCCATTACACGAACTGCTGCCTCATGGAAACGAATTGCACGACCATTGCGGTTTGCAATGATGATTTCATTATTTCCATTCGTCATACGAACTTCAATTACGCTATCATCTTCGCGGATAGTTATAGCATTTACACCATTCTGACGAGGACGAGAATACTGTTCAAGCAATGTCTTCTTTATTACACCTTTCTTAGTACAGAATAATACATAGTGGCTATTGATAAACTCGGAATCCTCTAAACTCTTCACACGCAAGTATGCAGTTACATTATCATCCGAATCAATATTCAACAAGTTCTGAATAGCACGGCCCTTAGAATTCTTCGTTCCTTCAGGTATTTCATATACTTTCAGCCAATAACACTTACCCTTTTGTGTAAAGAACATCATGGTATTGTGCATGGTAGCAGGATAAATATGCTCTACAAAGTCTTCATCACGGGTTTCCGTACCTTTCGAACCTACTCCACCACGATTTTGGGCACGGAATTCGGTCAACGGTGTACGTTTAATATAACCCATATGAGAAATTGTAATAATCATCTGATCATCTGCATAGAAGTCTTCCGGATTAAATTCTTCTGAAGAATAAACAATTTCAGAGCGACGTACATCTCCATATTTCGCTTTGACTTCTAACAATTCCTCTTTCATTACCCGACGACATACTTCATCATCAGCCAGAATACTTTCCAAATAAGCTATCTGCTTCATTATTTCTTCGTATTCCGCATGAAGCTGATCCTGCATCAGACCAGTTAACTGACGCAAACGCATTTCTACAATTGCACGAGCCTGAATTTCTGTCAGGTTAAATCGCTCAATCAAGCCTGTTATTGCGTCATTCGGAGTTTTTGCAGCACGAATGATACGAATTACTTCATCAATATTATCTGAAGCAATAATCAAACCTTCAAGAATGTGCGCACGCTCTTTCGCCTTACGAAGATCGAACTGAGTACGACGAATAACAACTTCGTGTCTATGCTCTATGAAATATTTAATTAAATCTCTTAGATTCAACGTTTTTGGACGTCCATGAACCAAAGCCACATTGTTAACACCAAAAGAGGTCTGCAAAGCTGTCATTTTATAGAGTTTATTCAACACTACACTTGCATTTGCATCACGTTTTATGTCAATAACAATACGCATACCATCACGGTCAGACTCATCGTTGGCATTTGAGATACCTTCTATCTTCTTATCATTTACAAGATCAGCAATATATTTAATCAGTTCGGCCTTATTTACATTATAAGGAATCTCTGTTATTACGATCTTGTCATGTGTTTGTCCGCTTTCAATTTCAGCTTTCGCACGCATAATTACACGTCCGCGACCTGTCAAATATGCTTCGCGTACACCACTCACACCATATATATATCCGCCAGTAGGGAAATCCGGTGCTTTAACAAATTCCATCAGTTCCTCTACCGTAATTTCCGGATTATCAATATATGCATCACATGCTTCAATCACTTCCGAAAGATTATGAGGAGGCATATTGGTAGCCATACCAACAGCAATACCGGATGCTCCGTTCACCAGAAGGTTCGGGATACGCGTCGGCATCACCTTAGGTTCCACCAGCGTATTATCAAAGTTTGGCTCAAAATCAACGGTTTCCTTATACAGGTCATCCATCATTGCTTCACCCAACTTATTGAGACGAGCTTCTGTATAACGCATAGCAGCAGGGCTATCACCATCCACAGAACCAAAGTTTCCCTGTCCATCTACCAAAGGATAACGCATTGCCCATTCCTGCGCCATACGTACCATTGCAAAATAAACAGAAGAATCCCCATGAGGATGATACTTACCAAGTACCTCACCCACGATTCTCGCTGACTTTTTATAAGGTTTGTCTGAAGTATTGCCTAATTCCATCATTCCGTATAAAATTCTACGGTGAACAGGCTTAAATCCATCTCTAACATCCGGAAGGGCACGCGAAACGATGACCGACATGGAGTAGTCAATGTACGATGACTTCATTTCCTCCTCGATGTTAATCTTTATAATTCTGTCTTGTTCAAGCATTTAAAATGATTATTAATTATACATTCTACGGTTTGTGAAAAACCACGCTAAAGTACTACTTTTCCCCGATATACGAAAGTTTTTAGAAAGAAAGTTTTATCATGACCGGGACGATAACCCGCCAAACTTTAAAATACAAAAATAAAAAGATAAAAACGATAAATATAATATGGAAAGATAAATAACATCGGTAAAAAAGAGCCTATTATTTGTTATACCTTATATATATAATACAAATACACTGTTTTTATGGCACGCCATTTGTAGATATAAGAAATAAAGCAAATATTGCAATACAAACTTGATTAAATGCGTATATTTGCCAGTGAATAACCCTTAGAAGAAAAGGAAAAAAGTATGAATAATCAATTCTCACAAAGAGTTTCCGACATTATCGTCTATAGTAAAGAAGAAGCGAATCGGTTGAGAAGTAGGTATATAGGTCCCGAACACCTGCTTCTGGGAATACTCCGTGACGGTGAAGGAAAAGCTATCGAGATATTGTCTAAACTCAACACCAATCTGGCTGCTATAAAGCAACAGATTGAAGCTCAGCTGAAGGCAGAAGCTGATGAAATGTTATTGCCTGATGCAGAGGTGCCGTTATCTAATGATGCGGCAAAGATATTAAAAATGTGTATTTTAGAAGCTCGTGGAATGAAAAGTAACATCGCTGATACAGAACATGTATTATTGGCTATTTTAAGAGAAAAAAACAATATGGCGGCTTCCGTACTTGAAGCAAACGATATAAACTACGTGAAAGTACTGGAGCAAGCTACATTGCAGCCGGATATCAATTCCGGCATGGGCTTTTCGGAAGACGATGAGGATGACGAAGAAATGTCTTCTCCTCGTTCCGGCAGAGGTGGCTCGGATGAACGCCAACAGGCACAAACCGCTTCCAAGAAGCCGTCTAATGATACGCCAGTACTTGACAATTTCGGTACTGACATGACAAAAGCGGCAGAAGAAGGACGGTTGGATCCTGTTGTGGGCAGAGAAAGAGAAATCGAACGTTTAGCGCAGATATTAAGTCGACGCAAAAAGAATAACCCAATTCTGATTGGTGAACCCGGTGTAGGAAAATCAGCGATTGTTGAAGGTCTTGCATTGAGAATCATTCAGAAAAAGGTTTCGCGTATCCTGTTTGATAAACGAGTCGTTGCTCTTGACATGACTGCTGTTGTGGCAGGAACAAAGTATCGTGGACAATTCGAAGAACGTATCCGTTCCATTCTCAATGAATTGCAAAAGAATCCGAATGTTATATTATTCATTGATGAAATTCATACGATTGTAGGTGCAGGCTCTGCAGCAGGCTCTATGGATGCCGCCAATATGCTAAAGCCAGCATTGGCAAGAGGAGAAATACAATGTATCGGTGCCACCACTCTTGATGAATATCGTAAGAATATTGAGAAAGATGGCGCATTGGAACGTCGTTTCCAAAAAGTAATCGTAGAACCGACTACTGCTGCCGAAACTCTGCAGATTTTGCGTAATATCAAGGATAAGTATGAAGATCATCACAATGTGTATTATACAGATGAAGCATTGGAAGCATGTGTCAAGCTGACAGACCGCTATATCACAGATCGTAATTTCCCTGATAAAGCCATTGATGCTTTAGATGAAGCCGGCTCACGTGTACATCTTACTAATGTCAATGTACCCAAAGAGATAGAAGAACAGGAAAAGCTGATCGAAGAAGCTAAAAACAAGAAAAATGAAGCCGTAAAATCGCAGAATTTTGAACTTGCAGCCAGCTTCCGTGATAAGGAGAAAGAACTTTCTATCCAATTGGATGAGATGAAAAAAGAATGGGAAGCCAATCTAAAAGAAAACAGGCAAACTGTTGATGCAGAAGAAATTGCCAATGTTATCTCAATGATGTCAGGCATTCCAGTACAACGAATGGCACAGGCCGAAGGCATCAAGCTAGCAGGTATGAAAGAAGATTTGCAAGCTAAAGTCATCGCACAAGACACAGCGATAGAAAAGCTGGTCAAAGCCATTTTGCGAAGCCGTGTAGGACTCAAAGATCCTAATAAGCCCATTGGCACGTTTATGTTCTTAGGTCCGACAGGAGTTGGTAAAACTCACCTAGCAAAAGAGTTGGCCAAGTATATGTTCGGTTCTGCCGATGCACTGATTCGTATCGATATGAGTGAATATATGGAAAAGTTCACTGTTTCACGCTTGGTTGGGGCACCTCCGGGATACGTAGGATATGAAGAAGGTGGCCAGCTGACAGAAAAAGTGCGCCGTAAACCATACTCTATTGTATTGCTTGATGAAATAGAAAAAGCACATCCGGATGTATTCAATATCCTGCTTCAGGTAATGGATGAGGGTCGTCTGACTGACAGTTATGGCAGAATGGTAGATTTCAAAAATACCGTTATTATCATGACTTCCAATATCGGAACCCGCCAGCTGAAAGAATTTGGACGTGGTGTTGGTTTTGCGACACAAAGCCGCCTGGATGATAAAGAATTCTCGCGAAGTGTTATACAAAAAGCTCTAAATAAATCATTCGCGCCTGAATTCATCAATCGTGTAGATGAGATTATCACGTTTGATCAACTTTCTCTGGAAGCGATAACAAAGATTATAGACATAGAGCTAAAAGGATTGTACGATAGAATAGAATCTATTGGTTACAAGCTTGTTATTGAAGATAAGGCGAAAGAATTCATCGCTAGCAAGGGATATGACGTACAATATGGCGCCCGTCCTTTGAAGCGCGCAATTCAAACCTATCTGGAGGATGGTTTATCCGAGCTCATCATTTCCTCGTCTTTAAAAGAGGGAGATACTATTCAAGTAACCCTTAATGAAGAAAAAGGCAAATTGGAGATGAAAGTTGTTTCTCTGGAATAGAGTTATTTCCTGAATAAGAAAATAATTTAATATGCCATAATGTCAGACCTTCGGGTCTGGCATTTTTTTTGTCTCTGTATGGACAAATATCAATTAAAATTAATCAATAGATAAACTAAAAAAATATACGTATTATGCAAAAAGGTAATATTGGGGTTACAACAGAAAACATTTTCCCTATCATTAAAAAGTTTTTGTACAGTGACCATGAGATTTTTCTGCGCGAGTTAGTATCCAATGCGGTAGATGCCACTCAGAAGCTGAATACGCTTGCTTCTATTGGCGAATTCAAAGGTGAACTGGGTGACTTAACTGTTCACGTTGAATTAGGCAAAGATACTATTGCCATTTCTGACCGTGGTATCGGTTTGACTGCAGAAGAAATAGAGAAGTACATCAATCAAATAGCTTTCTCTGGAGCTAATGACTTCCTGGAGAAGTATAAGAACGATGCAAATGCCATTATCGGACATTTCGGACTTGGCTTCTACTCTGCCTTTATGGTTGCAAAGAAAGTGGAGATTATCACTAAATCATACAGAGACGATGCAAAAGCCGTAAAATGGACTTGTGATGGCAGCCCTGAATTCACTATTGAAGAAATAGAAAAAGCCGACCGTGGATCAGATATCATCTTATACATTGATGACGACTGCAAAGAATTCCTCGAAGAAGCACGTATCTCCGAACTTCTGAAGAAATATTGCAGCTTCCTTCCTGTTCCTATTGCATTTGGAAAAAAGAAAGAATGGAAAGACGGCAAACAGGTAGAAACGGCTGAAGATAATATAATCAATGATACCACTCCTTTGTGGACACGCAAACCTAGCGAACTTTCGGATGAAGATTACAAATCATTCTATAGCAAGCTATATCCGATGTCTGATGAACCACTCTTCTGGATTCACCTGAATGTGGATTATCCATTCCATCTGACTGGTATCCTCTACTTCCCGAAGGTAAAGAGCAATATTGAATTAAATAAGAACAAGATTCAGTTATATTGCAATCAAGTATATGTAACAGACTCTGTTGAAGGCATTGTGCCGGACTTCCTGACTTTGTTACATGGAGTAATAGATTCTCCGGATATTCCGTTGAACGTTTCCCGTTCATACTTGCAAAGCGACTCAAACGTGAAGAAGATTTCAACTTATATCACCAAGAAAGTTTCCGACCGTTTACAGTCTATATTCAAGAATGATCGTAAGCAGTTTGAAGAAAAGTGGAACGACTTGAAAATATTTATCAATTATGGAATGCTCACACAAGAGGATTTCTATGATAAAGCGCAAAAATTCGCCCTTTTCACCGATACAAATGACAAACATTACACATTCGAGGAATATCAGACCCTTATTAAAGATAACCAGACAGACAAAGATGGAAATCTAATCTATCTGTATGCAAATAACAAGGACGAACAATACAGCTATATTGAGGCTGCAACCAATAAAGGCTATAATGTCTTGCTCATGGATGGCCAGTTAGATGTAGCTATGGTAAGTATGTTGGAGCAAAAGCTTGAGAAATCCCGTTTCACCCGTGTAGACAGTGATGTTGTTGACAATCTGATTGTAAAAGAAGACAAGAAAGGTGAAACTCTGGAAGCCAACAAACAAGATGCAATCACAACAGCCTTCAAGAGCCAATTGCCTAAAATGGATAAGGTTGAATTCAATGTGATGACGCAAGCGTTGGGAGAAAATTCGGCTCCGGTCATGATTACTCAAAGCGAATATATGCGTCGTATGAAAGAAATGGCAAATATTCAAGCCGGAATGAGCTTCTACGGCGAAATGCCTGACATGTTCAATCTGATCCTGAATTCAGACCACAAGTTGATAAAACAAGTATTGAATGAAGAAGAGAATGCCTGTCAAGCAGAAGTAGCTCCGATACTCTCCGAAATGGATAACGTCAACAAACAACGTAATGAGTTGAAAGACAAACAGAAGGATAAAAAGGAAGAAGACATCCCAACAGCTGAAAAAGATGAATTAAACGATCTCGACAAGAAGTGGGATGATCTGAAAAGCAAGAAAGAAGCTATCTTTATCGGCTATGCAAGCAATAACAAAGTTATCCGCCAGCTTATCGATCTGGCCTTACTTCAAAACAATATGTTAAGAGGTGAAGCTTTGAATAACTTCGTAAAACGTAGCATTGAGCTGATTTAATATCGCCCCTTTAAACATTACACATACTTCAAGAAAGAGCATTCAACGTTAAATACACGTTGTAATGCTCTTTTTCAATTTAAAACGATCGGCAAAATATCGATTAATTGAAAAGTATTGTATATATTTGAACACTTAATAGACAAAAAATTCAATTGTTTGATTTGGGTTATGAGAAAGATTTTTTTAGTGTTCATTACTTTATGGCTGATTATCCCGGCTATCCATGCCCAAAAAGTAGGACTTGTATTAAGCGGTGGTGGCGCCAAAGGAATGACGCACATCGGCATCATTCGCGCATTGGAAGAAAACAACATCCCTATTGACTACATTGCTGGTACTTCCATGGGAGCCATTATCGGCTCCTTGTATGCCATGGGATACTCTCCTGACGACATGGTAGAACTGCTCAAATCGGAGGACTTTAAACGATGGTATTCCGGAGAAGTGGAAGAGAAATACGTATATCATTTCAAAAAGAATCTTCCCACTCCCGAATTTTTCAATATTCGTTTTTCATTCAAAGATTCACTGAAGAGTTTAAAACCTCAATTCCTGCCTACCAGTGTTGTCAACCCGATTCAAATGAATCTCGTGTTTGTTGACCTATATGCACGTGCTACGGCCGCTTGTAAGGGAGATTTTGATAAACTTTTTGTTCCTTTCCGTTGCATTGCGTCCGATGTGTACAATAAAAAACAGTTAGTCATGAAGGAAGGAGATTTAGGAGATGCCGTCAGAGCTTCCATGAGCTTCCCTTTCATGTTTAAACCCATTGAAATAGACAATGTACTGGCCTACGATGGAGGTATCTATAATAACTTTCCCACGGACGTCATGAGAGATGATTTTCATCCGGATGTCATTATAGGAAGCGTTGTATCCACCAATCCCACTAAACCCAAGGAAAATGACCTCATGAGTCAAATTGAGAATATGGTGATGCAGAAAACCGACTATTCTATTCCGGACTCTATGGGGATTTTAATGACGTTCAAATATGACAACGTCAATCTGATGGATTTTCAACGCATCGACGAATTACATGATATAGGATATAATCGAACCATCAGCATGATGGATTCTATCAAAAGCCGTATCCATCGGCGTGTGAATCTGGACAATATTCGTTTAAGGAGAATGGTATACCGTAGTAATTTCCCGGAACTACGTTTTAAAAATATCATCATTGATGGAGCTAATCCACAACAACAGGCATATATGAAGAAAGAATTTCATAAGTCGGATAACAAAGAATTCACCTATGAAGATTTAAAGCAAGGTTATTTTCGATTGCTATCAGATAAAATGATTTCAGAAATCATACCGCATGCAATTTATAATCCGGAAGATGACACCTATGATCTGCATTTAAAAGTCAAACTGGAAAACAACTTTGCTGTACGGCTGGGAGGTAACATATCCACCTCCAATTCGAATCAGATCTACCTGGGACTTAGTTATCAGGACTTAAACTACTATGCCAAAGAGTTTATTCTTGACGGGCAACTTGGAAAGGTATATAACAACGTGCAATTTATGGCAAAAATAGACTTTGCCACTGCCATTCCTACCTCGTATCGTCTTATAGGTTCGATCAGTACTTTCGACTATTTTAAGAAGGACAAACTTTTTTCGCGAAATAACAAACCGGCCTTTAACCAGAAAGACGAACGTTTCTTGAAATTACAGGTTGGATTACCTTTCCTTTCGAGCAAGCGAGCAGAGTTTGGAGTAGGAATTGCAAGAATAGAGGATAAATATTTTCAAAAAAGTGTCATTGACTTCGGAAATGACAAATTTGATAAAAGCCGCTATGATTTATTTGGTGGATCAATTAGTTTTAATGGAAGTACTCTTAATTCCAAACAATATCCTACACGTGGATACAGAGAAGCCCTTGTAGCCCAGATTTTCGTTGGAAAAGAACGATTCTATCCGGGCGAAGGAAGTACGACCAGTAACAACAAAGATCATCACTCCTGGCTGCAATTATCTTATATGAAAGAGAAATATCATAATATGAGTGAACATTGGGTTTTAGGATGGTATTTGAAAGCCCTGTATGCCTCCAAAAACTTCTCCGAGAACTATACGGCCACAATGATGCAAGCTGGAGAGTTTTCTCCTACATTACATAGCAAATTGACTTACAACGAAGCCTTTCGTGCCAATCAATTTGTCGGAGCCGGCATTCGGCCTATTTACCGTTTAAGCCAGATGTTCCATCTTCGGGGAGAATTTTATGGTTTTATGCCTATTTATCCAATCGAAAAAAACTCGTTGAATAAAGCATATTACGGAAAAGCTTTCTCCAAGTTTGAATATTTAGGAGAAATTTCTGTTGTATGTCAATTGCCTTTTGGAGATATCTCTGCATATGTAAATCATTATAGCTCACCGAAAAGGGAGTGGAATGTCGGACTAAGTATAGGTTTACAACTATTCAATTATCGGTTCATAGAATAATTTTCTACAAAAAAAGTCGGTGAAAAGCTTGCTAATTCGGGAAAAGTCCGTATCTTTGCACCCGTTAAAACAAAATAACGGTCGCGTAGCTCAACTGAATAGAGTAGCTGACTACGGATCAGCCGGTTACA
>ENA-OPWX01000785-OPWX01000785.1-human-gut-metagenome-genome-assembly--contig:-NODE-785-length-26752-cov-3.453646_pt1 | contig 26752 bp, 35 predicted proteins | sample MGYA00241514_ERZ502020 | MGnify/ENA primary metagenome ERZ502020 (study PRJEB25962, sample SAMEA2042105) | human gut metagenome | biome: human gut; feature: human-associated habitat; material: faeces... | reverse complement strand
AAACAAAATAATTTTTTTCTCATTTAACTATTGACATTTATTAGCTGGACTTTTTGTGCGATGTCGCACTTCACGCGCGCCACCGTGTCCATAAATTCACTACAGCCTTCTTATAAAATATCTATGTACGACACTATAAATTCTCTCTAATGCACTTTCGCTCTCAATTTTATCAAGCATTTCGATAATGTATTTTTTGTACTTTTCTTTGCTCACTTACTTTTCGCCTCCTATCTTTTTTAACCTACACCCCTTACGCGTGTAACCGAGTATTCTTTGTATGCCAGACTGTGGTCTTCGCATTTTCATATACATTTTTAATTATAGGTGCGGCTCTTTTTTTTCTAAGTTTTCAAGTATCAGCCTTGCATTATGTATATTTTTTGTATTTGTTGAATCCATAACCTTATTTATCATGAGCCTTTGCTCCCATTGCAACTCTGATACCTCTTCATAAGTGGCATTATCATACACTTTTCTATAGATTTCTGCTATTTTTAAAATTGTTTCGATACTTTGAGTATTTTTGCATTTTGCAACTGTTTTTCTCAAATCTTCTCTAACTACGTTTCGTGTTCTCATTGTTTTCTATCCTTCCTCTTCTCATTTTTCTCGCTATTCATTGCCGGCTTTCCTCTTAGCTCTCTCTGCTCTCTTTCCATCGATCACGCCATAATTAAACACCTGACACAAACCGATACTTCCTAAACCATATTCCCGGAATATACTCTGTATAATTTCATGAGGGCTTCGCCGGTATAGCTATATCTTAAAATATCAAATACTTCTGCTATTCTCCTTTGCTTAATTGCTCTATCAATAACGGCTGCAACTTCTTTTATACCTTCCGGTGGGTCCAGTTTTTCTCTTTCGGTATCCTCTAACTGCAGATATGAAAGCGTAAAATCCTTAAAAGCTATGTACCCCGGGTGATTCTTATTCAGTACAATCGTCCCGTCTTGCCTTGAAAATACTGTCAATATTTCAATCTTTTCTCCGTCACCCCCGCAATCTCAAGAAGCTCTCGATCTGGGACAGGGTCAGGTCCCCGATTTCACATGCTTCTACCTTTAAATCTTCGTCAATTACCTCGTAAGCCATTTTTCTCTTGTCCTTTCCCTGGACTCCATGTTATGATTAATATGTTTGTTGGCCGGAGTCCAGTCATCTACTGCCCCTATCAGCGTTGGTAGCACTGATAAGGGGCTATTTTTATGCTGTTATTTCTTGTACCTGTGATCTACCAAAGAAACTCGCTTTGTATATTGCTCCATCACCCTTGGAACCCCAAATCAATGAGCAACCAAATAATGCTTTAGAGCCGTGTATTACTTCATATCCAAGCTTTTTCCACCCAGCCCATGTATTTGTCTCTTCCTTTATTCCTGCTGCCTTTTTGCTCTCTTCAATGTATTCTGCATTGATTTCTTCAGCTTTCGCTGATAGCCATGCTCTATGAAGCGCTTCTGAAAATCTAATGTTATACTTTCTGTAATTCTTCCAGGCATTCCGCATAATTCTTTTTAAATCATATCTCATAGCTTACGTACTCCTTTCTCTCAAGGCTTCCCGACAGCTCCGGCAGGCTTCTAAAGTATCTTAGGTACTCCGTCCATCTCATTATCCCCTTATCCTGTTCCAGTATTCTGTGAGTGTCTCCGGTATGCTTACACTTCATCGTTTTCACTCTTCGCTGTTGTCCCTGCTTTATCTTATGGTCTTATTATAGTACATGTACATATATATTTCTATTGACAGAACATACAAACATGTACATATATTTCTGTTTATTTTGTACATGTACGTATATTGTAAATTATGCTATACTTAAGCCATACTAGAAAAGGTGTAACCTTTTTTTAATTCCCCATGAAAGGAAGTGAACACATGACACTAACCGATGCACAAAAGCAAGCAAGATATAATTATGCTCGGAAAAATCTAAAACGCATCCCGCTGGACGTACAAAAAGAGAAATATGAACAAATAAAAGCGGCAGCAGTCCGCAATGGAGAATCTGTTAATGGATATATTAAAAAGGCTATTGATGAGCGAATTGAGCGCAATTCCTTATAATTCTCCCGTAACTGTCAATACTCATTACAAGAAAGGATGTATTACTATGCCATTACCGCAACCACACCAGGAATATACCATAGACGATATTTATAGATTGCCATCTGGTCAGCGCGCTGAACTGATTGACGGACAGCTCTATATGATGGCACCGCCTACCAGGCGACACCAGCAAATACTTTTATCAATCAGCCGTAAGATTGCTGATTACATCGATAGAAATCATGGTTCATGCGAAGTTGATATTGCTCCGTTTGCCGTATTTTTAAATGAGGACGATAAAAACTATGTCGAACCAGATATAAGCGTTATTTGCTCACCAAGTAAGCTCACAGACAAAGGGTGTGTTGGTGCTCCGGATTGGATTATTGAAATTGTTTCCCCTGGCAGTAGAAGAATGGACTATTTCATAAAACTATTTAAGTATCGAACTGCAGGTGTTCGTGAATATTGGATTGTTGACCCGGAAAAGGATCGCATTACTGTTTATAATTTTGAATCTGAAGATACCGGCGAATACGCATTTTCAGAATCTATCAAGGTTGGTATTTACGATAATTTAACAATTGATTTTAATTCTATGGATTTCTAGAAAACTCGAAAAATATTTTAACGGGCACGCCACCAGCTCTGATCTGAGATAGCCATATCATAACCTATCACGAATTTCGTGAACTGACTTGCGTCCTGCTGTCAGATATGTTATATTGAAAATACGAAGAGGGAAACCGCAAGCGGCTACCCGGTTGTAATTGTTAACTAATTTTTATAGTCGTCAACTATTCCCAGTAGTTGGCGGCTATTTTCGTTTACCCTTGAAAATCTCATAGCAAAGACCCACAAGGGCAACAATGAATATACAAAACTGAATCAGATCAGAATATGTAACCATCGCATCGCCCTCCTTTCTTTCGTTGGGAGGGTGTTTTATCCCTCCGTAAAAGAAGGGTAGCCGCCTGGCTTTGGTTTCCCTGTCTGAAGTCTAGCATATTCCTCTTTTTCTTTCAACTTGGCGTTTTTATTTTCAAAAAGTTTGTATATTATTACATATTTTGACTTATTTACATTCCTGATAATAAAATTGTGCGATGTCGCACACACACCAGTTATTTACCTTAGTATTTCTTAGTCTGCTTCTGTGTGCACGCCTACATTTTTCCGACTTTTTTTCGCGCGCGACTCAGCGCGCCCCAGTCTTGCCCCCTACCCGTTGTAAGCTCCCCCAGAAAAAAGGTATATATGGGGGTACCGGGGGCTTATATGTCTACGTTTTCCTGACTGCTGCCGCGCTTCGCTTATATATGCTTTGTAGTCCTCGGTGCCCGGATTTCTGCCACGTATCAAGGCTTTATTGCCCTTTCTCTATTTGCTTTTACTGCAAGCTCACCTATATTTATTTATATTCTGGCAGTGCTTTACCTCATGTATATTTCATTTTTATCTTAGTATTTCTTATCATAAGAGCATCTATTTTGACCCACTATTATCCACATAATATTCCCCATTTTTCACCTTTTTTTAACAATATATCAGCATTATTTTTGTGTGCACACAAAATAAAAAAAGTGTGCGCCGCCTCGCATCGAACTGGTGTTCTTTTTCATAGCTTTCTATGGATTTTTTTCAGATAATAACTTATAGAATTCTCTTCGCGCCTCATAGTAAATACTTTTTCCACAAGGCATTCCTAATTCTTTCAATCGTTTATATGTTGCCTTCTCAACAGTAACCGCCTCCAGTAACCACGGATATATCTTTGCATGAGTTTCCCGGACTGTCTCCTCTACAACTGTGTACCTTTTCTTAAACGCTTTTCTCTTTTCTTCCTGTGGATCCGTGATGCTTCTCTCTTTCCATTCATCATATTGCAGACAGTGAAAATACATTTCTTTAAATCTATTTTCACTCATTTTGTATTTTATAGGATTTAAACTCCTTACATTTGGCATCGTTCTACCTCCTTCGTTGACTGCTGCCACTTCGTTCCTCAGATAATACGGTTAGTATTTGCTGTATATTGCCGCCCATTCAACCTCACTGGTCCATGTTCTGTTAAATGTCTCTACCCCTATATGTATACTACTGGCAGCAGACAGATACTCCTCATAATATTTCCGGTGTTTTGTTTTTACTATATCCTTTCGGATTCTCCTTAAAGCTTTCTGTTCTATGCTCCTTACCTCTTCCTTGCTGATTCTCAGATTATCCCCTATCTGCTCAAGCGTTAGGTTGCCTTGATACCTTAACCAGAATATTTCTGAAGCATTGTCTGAATGTTCCTCTATCCAGCTCCATAACTCCCGGCTTAAAATTTCTCTATCAATCTTTCTTATACTATCCTCTTCCAGATTAATATCTGCTGCCACTGTATCTGCAAGAGTAAGGTTCTCTCCTTCTCCGTCTATTCCTTCACTCAGGCTTCTGATTTTCCCTCTCTTTGCGTTTTCTTTTATCCTCGCAAACCTTTTATCACTTACCCCCAAATGCTTCTTTATCTCTCGTTCTGACGGTTCTCTCCCATATTCCTTTGTATATTCTTCTACAATGCGTCTATATTTCACCATAAGCTGATACATTTCATAAGATACCCGAATTGTACTATTACACTCTATATATCGTCTTATCCTCTGCGTAATCCAATATGATGCATAATTGATGAATGGTATTCCTCTGACAATGTCATAATGATTAACCGCTTCATATAATCCTAAATAGCCCTCTTGCACCAAATCATCAAATTCAGCATATCCAGTATATTTTCTTGCTATCATCGCAATGAATGCCTTTGTCTGCTGCCATAATTGCGCCATATTGGCAGCAGTCTCCTCACCGTTCTGTATTCTTCTGACAAGGTTCTCATTCGATATTCTGTTTTCAAGGTTCGTTCCTGTACTATTTGACATGTCCAGCCCACTCCTTTAAAATACAATTAGATGATGTTTTGTAAATGGGCTTGTCATTATGTGACAGGCTTATTTCATGTTTTCATGTGCTTTTTCCGGCACTCGATTAGTGTATATGAGAAAAACTGATAACCGTCAGCTGTGATTCCTTCTATCACGCTTTCCTTATCCAGATACCACCCTTTAGGGATCTCAATCTTTTTGCTTATCCTCATTCCCCTCATAACATGCTTTTGGGGTTCTGGCCGTTTGAGATTTCTGCTACAATTGTAAGCTTTCGACTGTACCTTTTCCGCTGTCTTCCTGGTCTTTTGATAATACTTTATGAAATACTCCGCAAGTTTCCGGTATTGTCCTGATTCGTCCAGAGGCTTTGAAGTCACAAAACCATAGTTCCATAGTTTTTCTATTTTTCGCATATCAATGTCATTTATGATCATGTGTATATGCATAGCGCCTCGTTCTCCTACTTCAGCAACCTCCACATACTTCAGTGTCTTTCCTTCGTCTTTGTATACCTTCCTCATTTTCTTTAACAGCTCTCGCTTTTGACGTTTCATTGTCTCTATATCCGGTCTACACTCAGCCTTATAGGAAAATGTGACTAATCTACTTGTATTATCAAAATTGGCATTCAACAAATATGTAAGCTTTCTTGCTAATTGTCTGTCATTCACTTTTTGTTGTTGCTCTGTGGTCTCTTTCTTTTTTTCGCTCCGCTTCTCTCCTCCAGGCTGAAAACGCCTTGTATAATATTTTGCTATTTCTTTTGTCTTTCCAGCCCTGCATATACTTTTTATGTAAGGCATTTTGCATTCTCCTATGGTTCTTAAGATAATATGCTTATCAAGTCTGAAAAGGGACTTTGTTCCCCTTGTTTTCTTGACTTCATAGGTTACAAATGCTATCATCATACTGTAATTTATTTTGGTAGCATTTTATTTGAACCGGCTGTATTAGAGCCGGTTCTTTCTATGTGTTCCCTATTCTGTTATATCAAGCTGCCCTTCCGGAAGCTCCAGCGCTCTCCTTGCGCTTTTTGTGGCATTGAATGTATTTCTTGCCCTTTTCTCCATAGTCTCGCAAAATTTCCTTATCTCTTCCTTATCCTTTGGAAGCCAATACCCTGCACCTGATCCACTACATATAATTGCACCTGCGCATCTTTCTTGAAATATACATTCCTGAAGATCTCTCACGCTCTTACAACCGGAAAGGCGTACTAATTCCTTTGTCGATATTGCGTTTTCTTTCCCTACTTTCAGTAAACTTGCTATAGGATAGTCAGTCTTGCCGGACTGCTGCCCCTCTGTGTATACTCGGTTATTTCTGTTTTGATTCTGCATTATTTTACTCCTGTTAATCCATTGATATACTGGTCAACCTTTACCCGGTCCCATAAAATACGCCGTCCTATTTTCACCTCTGCACCGCATTCTTTTCCCAGTTTAATCGCATTGTTCCGACCTATATTCGTATACGCCTTTAATTCATCGGTATCCATTAGTCTTGATCTCCCCGATTCTGCAGCTCTGATTCTTTCTCGCATGTTGTACTCCTTTCTTTGTTTATTTAACCTTGCACATTCTGCATACAATTGTTACAATATGATTATAACGTGCACACTTATGTGATTCAACATTTTTGTTCTAATTTCTATTTCTTTCAACAAATTTGTTCATTTTATGTGATAGGAGGTTTTTTATGGACGTTAAAGTGCGTGATTGTGATATTGAAAGTGATTTTTCAATGTTTTGTTATCGTCTTAAATTGATACGAGAAGCTTCGGAGCTTACGCAATCAGATTTCGCTGATCTATTAGGTGTATCTCGTGGAGCAATAAGTTATTATGAGAGGGGTGATCGAAAACCAGATATTGAATTTATTTTTAAAATATGTCGCATTTTTGAATTGCCCGTAGAATACGTTATGGGGTCTTCTTATGAAGTAAATCCTGACTATTCCAAACTTAATTTAGTCGTTGGTTTAAGTAGTAAAGCAAGCCATATTCTGGAAGCCGACGATTTTCTCGGCATGTTTATATCTAGTATTTTAGAGCATAAAGATTTTAAAAAATTATGCTCTTTTGCAGATAAAATGTTTCTAGATTCTTACAAAAAAAATCCTAAATCTAGTCTTTACTGTGAGGGATATGTTGGCTCCGATCCTCAATATTTAAGTTACCTTTTTACAACAATGCTACATAAAATCATTTCAGATGTTGTTTCAGAGGAATTCCTTTGTTCGCTTTCAACAGGATATACTACGGAAGATGCCACAAGTTTTTTTGATGATCACAATAAAGCCTATACCGAATACACTGATATTGATAATATTCCAACTGAAAAAACAACTTTAGTTAGTAAAGAATGTCAAAAGCAAGCCGATGAATATCACGCGAGCGACCTTTTTAAATTAAGAGAAAAAGTTCATGCTGCGCTCGAGGATTTCGGATACGCTGTAAAGTAGTACCACATTTTTATTGTTTTTCCATACAATTTTATTAATTTAATAAGCAAAACACCTTTTAAATAATTTTCTTAACTATTTAAGAGGTGTTTTATCGTTACACATTAGTATTATTTTTTTCTTCTTATCCTCAATTCATGCCTTTCAATATTTTTCCGCATTCGCTAACGATTTTCCTTTGTTTTCCCATTTTGGCCATTTTTTGGACATTTTCAATTTTCCATGCACTTGATTTTTGCCACAAATGCAGTATTTACAGGCGCTCCCAACACTTACCATATAAAATTAAATCTTAAAGTTTCTTAAGAAGATTTTTTATTTTTTCTAAACTCCTGTATAATAGATCTATCGAAAGGAGTTATTTCTATGGATAAGACTTGTATTTTAATCGTAGATGACAACCCGGAAATCCGGGAAATTATAAATGTGCTGCTTGGTGGGGAAGGTTTCGAAGTATCTGAAGCGGCAAATGGGGCGCAGGCACTTACACTCATTGAGCAGCAGGATTTCGACCTGATTATTCTGGATATTATGATGCCGGGGCCAAATGGCTATCAGACATGCCGGAAAATCCGGGAACTGAGCAATGCGCCAATTCTGTTTTTAAGTGCCCGCACAAAGGAAAGCGATAAGACACTTGGCTTTTCCAGTGGTGGTGATGATTATCTGGCAAAACCATTTTCCTACAACGAACTGATCAGCCGGAGCAAGGCATTGATTCGGCGTTACCAGGTATACAAAGGGAAAAATGAAAGCGGCAATCAAAGTGTCAATAGTGCTTCTGTTAATCCGACTGCTGATCCAATATCTAGTACATCGAATGCTTCTGACTCCAGGCATCGTATCCTGCTCTTTCATGATCTGGAAATAAACCAGACTGTCCGGGAGGTTCATAAAAATGGGCAGCTTTTAGACCTTACAGAAACGGAATACTCCATGTTGGAACTGCTGGTCGCGAACCGCCACCAGACATTTTCTGCCCAGCGTCTTTTTGAGTCTGTCTGGCAGGAGCCTTATTACTACGGTGCAAATAATACTGTCACCGTACATATTCGAAACTTACGCTCCAAAGTGGAAGATAATCCCGGTAATCCTGAACTAATTAAAACAGTCTGGGGAAAAGGGTATCGTTGCGACTAATAATTTTCATTAAGTAACAATGAGGTAACCGCATGAAAAAAAAATTCAGTACCATGAAATTACAGAACCGTTTTCTTTTGATCTTGCTTCTGGCTCTGACGATTTCTGCAACATTATTCGAACTGCTTTGGCTAAATAAATGGACTCTGGTAAACTGGACAGGCAATTTTGAAATTTTACAGTCCCAGATTGATGACGAAGATTTCTGGACGAAATTGGACAAAACTGCACAAAATTTATCACTTCCAGAATCCTCAGACGATGAATCTGCCGCAAAAGCAATAAAACCCCTTCTAGATCTGGCAGATAAATACACAAGCATTTATCTTTACGAACAGGAGGATGGCCTTTATATTACAGGACAATATGCAAAAATTATGGACGAAAAGCATTCCGGTTTTCGGACTTTTTTCGATCTTGGATACAGGTTAACTGATGGGGAAGGGGAAGATTTTCGTCAAGGGTATCTCCAATTTCAAAACGGAAAAGCTCAAGTCGTTGTTGCCAATTACCAGCGTGCCCTTTTCATTTACCCTTATATGTTTCTTTCGCTACTTTTAAGTGTCCTGGTCTTTCTTGGAATCGTCCTGTTCTTCATGAACCGGAAGATGCGCGAAGTACTGGCTCTGGAGCAGGAAATTTTGCTGATGTCCACAGGGGATCTGACCCACCCGGTTCCGCAATATAGTAAAGATGAAATTGGCATTTTGGCAAATGAGTTGAATCATCTTCGTATCTCTTTAAATGAGAATATTGTCCGTGAGCAAGAAAGCCGAAAAGCAAATCAGGATCTGATCACAGCACTCTCCCATGATTTACGGACGCCACTTACAATTCTGACCGGATATCTGGAAGTATTAAAGCTTGGAAGAACTCCTGAAAAGCAGGAGGATTATCTGGACCGGTGTCTGAAAAAAGCTTCCGATATTAAAGAACTGACGGATCAAATGTTCAGTTACGCCCTTGTTTCCGAAGAGCAGGAAACTCCTGACATGTCCTGGCTGTCTACCGATTATATTTTTCAATGTATTCAGGAAAATTGCGATTTCATTAGTCTGGCCGGATTTACGACAAATGTTAAAATTCCAGAAGTGACTGGTATTCTGCTCAGCGACAAAACAATGATCAATCGCATTTTTACCAATCTGTTCTCTAATATTTTAAAATATGGAGACAAAGGAACTCCGGTCATCATCCGCAGTTCCGTCCGTAAACAGCGCTTTACTGTGACTGTTTCCAATGCAATCAAGCAAGAACATTCTGATGTCGGAAGCAGCAATATCGGACTTCGTAATGTCCAGCGGATGATGCAGATGATGGACGGCGAAATGCTTCTGACAAAGAAACCATCATCAGACAGCCCGGGAAACCATAACATTTCTCAGAAAACAAGTTCAGCCTTCGCCTCTGAAAATGTATCCGGAGTCTTTGAAGTTACACTTTGGCTCCCACTCCGATGACATGCTCTGACCTGCTGTTTTTCTAACAAGCGGAATATCAACTATCGATTGTTGAGAAATATGTCTCATTAGATAAGCTGCGTTTATAAATGCTTACAATATTGTTTTATAATCCTTATAAAACAGCATGAATTTTCATGTTTTGAAGCAATTAGCTATTGTTTTTTGTAATAAAATCTGCTTAACTTATAAGTAGGCGATATAAACCACGCCAGGATAACCCGAATAAAATTATTGATAATAGTGAGGTATTAAGATGAAACCAATCAAAGAAGGAAAAGTACGTGAAATCTATGATAACGGTGACAGCCTGATTATGGTTGCTACGGACCGCATCAGCTGTTTTGATGTGATTCTTAATAACGTCGTTACAAAAAAAGGAACTGTTCTGACTCAGATGTCCAAGTTCTGGTTCAATCTGACAAAAGACATTATTCCAAACCATATGATCTCTACTGATGTAAAAGATATGCCTGAGTTCTTCCAGAAACCAGAGTTCGATGGCAACAGTATGATGTGCCGCAAGCTTGAAATGCTTCCAATCGAGTGCATTGTCCGCGGATACATTACAGGAAGCGGATGGGCAAGCTATAAAGAAAATGGAACAGTCTGCGGAATCACTCTTCCGGAAGGATTAAAAGAGTCCGACAAACTTCCAGAACCAATCTACACACCATCTACAAAAGCTGAGATTGGTGACCACGACGAGAATATTTCCTATGAGCAGAGCATTGCTCATCTTGAAAAATACTTCCCTGGAAAAGGCGAAGAGTATGCTAAGAAGCTTCGCGATTACACCATCGCTCTTTATAAGAAATGTGCGGACTACGCACTGACACGCGGTATCATCATTGCTGATACAAAATTTGAATTTGGTCTTGATGAGAACGGTAACATGGTACTTGGTGACGAGATGCTCACACCAGACAGCTCCCGTTTCTGGCCAGCAGATAGTTATGAGCCGGGTCATGGACAGCCGTCCTTCGACAAGCAGTTCGCCCGTGACTGGCTGAAAGCAAATCCGGATAATGACTGGACCCTTCCGGATGAAATCGTCGAGAAAACAATCGACAAATACTTACAGAGCTATGAGATGTTAACTGGAGAAAAATTAGCTTAATGCAAAAGAATTACATTTACCGTGGGGGCTTTTACTTAGTAGGATTACTGGTACTGGCCCTCGGTATCTCTCTCTAACACATGTGTTAGACCGCGATAACACCAGGAAGCTACAGCTTGGTTAAAGTGCCACATTATGCTATAAATATATGCCCCAACAGTATCCCCTGATCCTGAATAATGATTTTCTACTACTAGTCCATAATACTTAGAATCCTCTTCCGGTATATTCTCATTGTAAACCTCTACCATATCTGCGCCTTCTACATCTAATATTTCTTCCCAGTCAATTCCCTTAGTAAAGTTCTCCTTTTCTTACGTACTTTCTTGATTTGTTAAGCTTATTTTATCATACCATAATACTGGTCTGTAATTTATGTGGATTTAACCTGCCAAGCATTTCTTTTATGTGAAAATAAAATTCTCCTCAAAATAAAATAATCCCACAGCAGGTACTATCACGCATGTACCTGCCAGGGATTATTTTATGGTATATAAATTACATATTTACATGGAAATCCAGCCAAATGCGTTTGCCACGGAACTTGCCAGAATAATCATAGCAAAAATCGGGCAGAGATATTTAATCATGACTACAAATATCTTCTTTCTGCGGAACGCAGCTTCCCCATGTCTGATTTCCTCTTCTATGCGGTCTATGCCAACTACTTTTGATACAAATATACTTGTCATCATAGCTGCGATTGGCATCATCACTGAATTTGTCAGGAAATCAAAGAAATCCAGGAACTGCATTCCAATGATTTCTACAAATGCCAGCGGTCCATATCCAAGACAGGATAATGTTCCAAGGGCAATCATTATAATTCCGATTACGGCTGTAGATTTTCTTCGGCTCCAGCCAATCTCATCTTCAAAGGTTGAAACTGCACTTTCTGTCAGTGCAATAGAACTTGTCACTGCTGCAAATAATACCAACAGGAAGAATAAAATTCCTACAACTGTTCCAAATCCCATATTTGCAAATACTTTCGGGATTGTAATGAACATCAATGCCGGACCTGCCTGCAGTGTATCCGGATCTCCTCCGGAAAATGCAAAAACTGCCGGGATAATCATAAGTCCTGCCATAATTGCAATTGCTGTATCGAATACTTCTACATTTCTTGTAGAATCTTCAATGGAACTGTCTTTTTTCATATAAGAGCCAAATGTAATCAGAATACCCATAGCAATAGACAGGGAATAGAACATCTGTCCCATAGCTGCCACAACCGTCATCCATGAAAAGTTCTTCAGATTCGGCACGAGGAAATATTTCACTCCTGCCATAGCTCCTGGTCTTGTCACCGAATAAATCGCAATAATGACAGACAGAACGACCAAAATCGGCATCATGAACTTTGAAACTCTTTCGATTCCATTTCTCACACCTGCATAGATGATCGACAATGTGAACATACAGAAAATTACAAAACAGATTTCTGTAGATGCTCCATTTGAAATGAATTCAGAAAAATATCCATCTGCCGCCAGTTTTGTACCATTTCCCTTCACATACTCAATCAGATACTTAATGACCCAGCCTCCGATCACGGAATAATATGGTACGATCAGCACTGGAATGATTGCATTGATCCAGCCTCCAAAGGAGAGCCACCCCGCTTTCTTTCCAAATGCTTTAAATGCTCCTACAGGACTTTTTCTTGTCATACGTCCCAAAGCTGATTCGGCAACAATCATTGTGTAACCGAATGTCAATGCGAGCAAAATATAAATAAGAAGAAAAATTCCTCCACCATACTTTGCTGCAAGATACGGGAATCTCCAAATATTTCCCAATCCTACTGATGCACCCGCCGCAGACAGTACGAAACCTATCTTCCCCGAAAAGGTGCTTCTTTTGTTCTTTTGTGTTTCCATCTCTCTTTTACCTCTGATCTGCTCTTATTGCAGATCAGGCTTTCCCTTTCTCACGCCCAAAGCCTCTATGCCCTGGCTTTAAATTAATCCCGGCTATTCTTGATTTATCTTTTGCCGTATTGATTCATTTTATCATAAATCACACCTTTTATCTAGTGTAGAAAGCAGTGTATTTCTGCGATGTATTCAGTATAATCATATTGTTCTGTCGAATAAAATACTGTATAATGACATTCATCTGAAAACGAAAGGGATTTGAAAACTGGACACAAAAGAATATGTTGGAAAAGCAGCAAAAAAATATTAATATTGAAAATAAGAGGTTACAGCATTGAAAATTCAGTGCCACAACCTCTTATTTTTATACAAAAAAACAGTTCACAGATTTTTCACAAAATAATTAGCACTCACCTCTTGACAGTGCTAATAATAGGTGCTATATTACAGTTAGAACAAAGGAAGGGGAACAAAAGAAAGATAAGATTCCTGATCCGAAAGGTTCTGGCACACAACACATCGGATTTCTCCGACAGTGCTTAAATATATTTTATGAATGTCTTTTGAAAGGAGATATGACTTATGATGTTACCTAGTATTTTTGGAGAAAACTTATTGGACAATTGGTTTGATGATGGTTGGAATTCATGGGATTACAGCAATACAAGCCTCATGAACACAGACATTAAAGAGAATGATAATGATTATGAACTGACGATGAATCTTCCAGGTGTTAAAAAAGAAGATGTCACAGCAGAGCTGAAAGATGGTTACTTAACAATCCATGCTACATCTAATCAGAACAAAGATGAGAAAGATGAAGATGGCAAATATATCCGCCGTGAGCGTTACAGTGGTTCCTGCAACCGTAGCTTCTATGTTGGAGATGCTGTTACAGAGGAAGATATTAAGGCCAGCTTCGAGAATGGTACTTTGAAGATGACAATTCCTAAGAAGGAAGCAAAGGCTGTACCGGAGAAGAAATTCATTTCCATTGAAGGATAATTTCACAGCAAAACTGTATACAAGTTTTAGATTTGTTACACCTTCTTTGTAACCGTGGCGGTTCAAAAGAACCGCCTGCGGATCACATAGATGAGTAATTTGATTATAACGATTTTAGTATATATTTTTAGGAGGAATGACTTATGTTACCTAGCATTTTTAATGATAATTTATTTGATGATTTCTTTAACTTTCCATTTTACAATGACAAAGCAGAGCGTCGTGCAGAGAAAAAACTTTACGGACATCATGCGCACAACCTTATGAAAACTGACATCAAAGAGAAAAAAGACGGTTATGAGTTAGAGATGGATCTTCCGGGCTTTAAGAAAGATGAAATCACCGCTGAATTGAAAGACGGTTACATGACCATCAGTGCAGCAAAAGGTTTGGATCAGGACGAACAGGAGAAAGATACCGGACGTTATCTTCGTCGTGAGCGTTACGCCGGTGCCTGCCAGAGAACTTTCTATGTTGGAGAAGATGTTACAGAAGAGGATATCAAAGCTGAGTTCAAACACGGTATCTTGAAACTCTTCATTCCAAAGAAAGAAGCAAAACCAGCTGAACCAGAGAAAAAATTCATCTCCATTGAAGGATAATTTTCTCTCCCATTGAGAGTGTTTTCCTGTGAGATAGAATTTTCTCATAAATGTAATTTCCCCTCTTACCGGAAGAACCTGTCACTGGCAGGTTCTTCCAGATGCTTCGGCAACGAAAAGAAGTGTCACATCCCACAGTGGCACTTCTTTTTATTTGCATTTTATTTGCACTTTTTATTCTTTATGATCAACAGATTTTATTTCCATTGGCTTTCATCTTAAATTTTAACCCCAGTATTTCTGCTGCTCTTTTACACATCAGCATGCGCTGCAGAAATATTTCAAAATAATCTAAAATGGAGCATATTTCTTCATCAAGTTCAATTTCCAATAAGATTACTTTTTTCTCAACATTAACCTGAAGACTGGAGGCAACTGCCGCATAATTAACACGATCGTGCATATCAAAATTCTCTTTGATCGGATTCCTTACACGGTTTCTTCTGACATCTGTCTTATCTGCCAAGATCAATGCCGCAGAAACAGCATCTACTGCAGTCCCAGTTTGTTCATCATGCTGACCGATTGCACTGACAATTGCCGCGATATCTTCATCTGGAAACTTCCATTCCCGAAGCAGCTGAAATGCCATCAGGGCAGAACTATGTGCATGATCTACACGGTTGACACAATTTCCCATATCATGCATATATCCTGCAATTTGGGCAAGTTCTACTGTATGTTCGTTATATCCTAATTTTTCCAAAATTTCTCCTGCTGTCTCGGCAACTTTAACTGCATGTCCTCTGGAATGTTCTGTATATCCTAAGATTCCTAAAACTCTATTTCCCTGTTCAATATATGCATTCACCTCCGGCATCTTTTTAATCGATTTATAAGTTATTTTATCCAATTTAAATATGTTCCCTTCTGTTATTTATAATCTTCGAATTGCGTCCATCGCCAGTTCCGATCGCTCACATTCTTCTGTTGACATCGTAATCTGATAGCAAAGCGGACTTCCTTTCATATACTCCGATGCATAACTGAGACCATTCGTTCTCTCATCAAGAAATGGGCGGTCAATCTGATTCGGATCTCCAAGCAGCACAATTTTCGTTCCTTTTCCGGCTCTTGTAATAATTCCTTTCACTTGATTTGGAGTCATATTCTGAGCTTCATCGATGATTAAATATGTATTTACAAATGAACGTCCTCTTATAAAATTCATTGCTTCAGCCTGTATGATGCCTCTGGCAAATATTTCTTCTATTTTCCCTTGAAGTTCCTGCTCATCTTGATAACGGGCTTCCTCATCAGAATCAATTAACTGCTCCAGATTATCCATGATCGGGCGCATTAACGGAGATATCTTCTCCTGCTCATCTCCCGGCAAGAATCCAATATCCGAATCAAACTGTGCATTAGGTCTGCAGATCAGAATTCTGCGATATTCCCCCGTCGGATTGTTCAAGATCTTCTCCAGACCAACTGCAAGAGAATAAAATGTCTTAGCTGTGCCTGCCATACCTTTTACAATCACAAGCGGTGCCTCATCAGCCGGTTTCATAAGTGCTTCCTGAAGGAAATACTGACCTGAATTTCTCGGCTTCACTCCATATGGTAAATTCTTTTTGTATTTTAAAGGAACAACTTTCTTACCTTCCACTCTTCCAAGATGTGTTTTCTTCAACGACTGATCTGCTTTTAAAATAATAAATTCATTTTCCACAAGTTCCGGTTGAATTTTATTCCCCATTTCATCTGACAAATATAATTCTTTGACAGAAACTCCTTTTTTCTTAAAATCTTTGAACTTATCCTCCGCCACAAAGCATTGTTGTCTGCCACTATACTGTTCTTCCTCTGCAATTACCTGCTCCGTACTAAAATCCTGCGCCTCAATCCCCATAATCTGAGCTTTTATTCGAAGCACCAGATCCTTTGTCACAAGTACTACTGGTTTTTCCTCATCAGAAATCCCTTTGCAGACTTTCAAAATCCTGTTATCCGCTTTATCTTCCGGCAAACTTTTAGGAAGTTCCACTCCGACACAATTAGCCTCGACTCTTAAAAAACCACCATTTCCCAACTCTACTCCCTTTAACAAGTCACCTTTCATTCGAAGCTTTTCTAAGAAACGTATGGCCCGTCTGGCATTTGCCCCTTTTTCACCTTCTGCTTTCTTGAGTCCGTCCAATTCTTCCAGTACGACCAATGGTAAAATAACCCGGTTTTCTTCAAAACACTGACATGCATACGGCGCCTGAATCAATATATTAGTATCAATCACATACGATTTAATCATCAACATCTCTCCTGCTCTGCATTTTCAAACTTATTCTGCAAGTTGTCGACCTTGCATCATCTAATATAACAAGGGAATATTGATTTTATTTCATGATTGTGTAAAATACGCGTAAATTAAATTACAATCCCGTTACAATGATCTATCTCATGCTGAATAATCTGTGCAATCCAACCAGTATATTTCTGACGCTGTTTTTTCCAGTTCATGTCCTGATACTCGAGTTCAATCTCCTGATATCTGGTACATGGACGCACGCCAATCAGTGACAAACATCCTTCTTCTGTCTGATAAGAACCACTTTTCTTCACAATTCTCGGATTGAACATGGCAACATTCATAAATCCCATATTCGCTGCAATAATCCGCTTCTTGACACCGATCATGTTAGCTGCCATACCGACACAGCCCTTCCGTCAACATCTGAAACCATTCATTCTCAGTAAGTTCCAGAAACTCAGCTACTGTTCCATAATATCCGCTATAATCACCCAGCCCCACGTGTGGTCTGCTCTGCCTGATTAGTCCGTACCACTCATAATTCTCATTACGGTAGCACAAATCCTTCATATAAGGCGAATTATAAAGATAATGATTCACTGTGCTTCTGTCTTTATTCAGTTTCTTAGCAATCTCCCGTGCTTTAATTCCATCGCCAGAGGCAATCAGGGCATAAATGTCCCGTTCAATGATATCCATGATTAAAAGCTTGTCCTCCAAAGTGGAATCACATTAATAACAGGCTCTTCATACGGATGAACTGTCTTCACCGCTTCGATTGTCTTATCAACATTTTCTGTATATACTGTAACCTCCACTTTTAACTCCGGCTCACAACTGATTTCTCCGTTCGTCCCTATATATGGATTACAGCCGTCAAGCGGACGCCAATAACCAGTTACCGGACTCACCGACATACAGGAATCATAATTGCCGATGTGTCCCGCATCAACCTCCTGGAGAGCTTTCTGTAAGACTTCCAGGTGCGATGGCGGAAGAAAGATTTCTAATTTACAATACTTAAAGTCCATGGAAATACCTCTTTTGTTATTCTTATAGTTTATCCTTATTGTATCATAATAAGAATATCCCGTCTTCCATTTACACGTACAATCATCAGGCAATCATCATTATTTAATTAAGCCTCCTGATCATAATAATTATCCGGTTCTTTCACACATGTAATCTTCCTCCAATTTCAAAAGGATTTTATCTAATCCTCCATATATTCTCTATAATCTACTTCACTTGCGAATAACATATATCTTCCTTGCACTAATCCCATGTAACCTTCTGATGTTGCATATCCTTTCATATTCTTCATCCTCCTTAGACATAATCTGTAATTTATATAGTTTCCATTGTCTCTTTGCTTTCTTATAGCTATAGTTTACATATTTAGATGTCCTATAAAAATGACAGGTTGACGTATAAAAATCTTTATGCTATTCTTATCTCGCTAAATCTGATTAATATTTCGGATTCAAAGTAACATTTACAAAATACATATTCTAAAAACTACAGTGTGGACTTTTTCAGTTCAACTTTTTTTCGCCGCACAATTATAGACTTTTTATAATTGTACGGCTTTTTGTATGCCCGAAATAATTCGGTTAACATATTTTTAAGGAGGAAATATTTATGAATGATACATTTATGAAAGAAAAGCCGATTCTGCCTCTTTTGACTTCTATGGCGCTTCCTATGGTCATTTCAATGTTGGTGAACTCGCTTTATAATATTGTAGATAGTTTTTTCGTAGCTCAGATCAATGAGCAGGCAATGGCTGCCCTGTCACTGGTTTTTCCGGTACAGAACTTTGTGAATGCGACTGCCATTGGATTTGGCGTCGGAATCAACGCTATGATCGCATTCCATCTCGGAGCTGGCAATAAAGAAAATGCAAATGCTTCCGCAACTCACGGAATGATTCTTTCAGTGATACATGGATTTCTTGCTCTGATCATCAGCATTGCAATTATGCCAACATTTTTAGGAGCATTTACGAATGATGAAAATGTTATAAAACTTGGATTAGAATATTCCAGAATTGTGTTTTTGTTCGCGCCAGTGATTATGATCAGTCTGGCTTTTGAGAAAATATTTCAGGCTGTAGGACGAATGAATGAGACGATGTTTGCACTTTTATGCGGCTGTATTTCCAATATCATACTGGATCCGCTGCTGATTTTCGGAATTGGATTCTTCCCAAAACTCGGAATTAAAGGTGCTGCGCTTGCAACCGGCATCGGACAGATTATTACTGTAATTGTTTATCTAATCTATTATGTGAAGAAGCCACTTCCGGTAAAGCTAAAAAAATCTTGTCTGCCCCTTCAACGATCCTTGGATTTTAGGCTCTACACAATTGGCGTACCAGCCATTTTAAACCTGGCTCTGCCTTCATTTTTAGTATCATTTCTTAATGGTGTTCTCTCCGCCTACTCCGACATTTACGTCGTAGTGCTTGGAATTTACTACAAATTGCAGACGTTCCTTTATCTTCCGGCAAGTGGAATTGTCCAGGGAATGCGTCCAGTCATTGGTTACAACTATGGTGCCGGAGAAATGGAGCGCGTAAGAAAAATTTTCCGTCTGGCGCTGCTTATGTGTGGTGGAATCATGACAGGCGGAACACTTCTGTGTCTGTTTTTTGCAAATGGTCTTATCGGAATGTTCACTACGAATCCTGAAACAATTCAGGCGGGCGGTCTTGCACTTCGCATTATCAGCTCCGGATTTATTGTTTCCAGTATCTCCGTTACTGCTTCCGGCGCACTGGAAGGCCTCGGAAAAGGGGTACAGTCACTGCTCATTTCTCTGATGCGTTATGTAGTTATCATTATGCCGGCGGCCTTTATTTTAAGCCGTATCCGGGGTGCTGTCGGAGTATGGAATGCATTCTGGATCACAGAACTTATCAGCGCAATAGCTTCTGTGTGGATCTATAGAAAAAGTCTGAAACACTAAATTGGGGATACCCTGAATCGTTGATGGGGACGTAACACTTTTGCAAAGTGCTACGTCCCCATCTTACTATTTTATCTTGATATAAGATTCAATCAACTCTACTGTCTTCTCGAATCCAAGTTTTCCGCTGTTGATGCACAGGTCATAATTTTCTGCATCATCCCAGCTTCTTCCTGTGTGATAATGATAGAAGTCTGAACGGTATTTGTTGGCTCGTTCGATGTATTTCTCCATCTCTTTTTCGCTCATGCTGACACGCTCTAATGCGGATTTCATCTGGAAATCGTGATCTGCATGAACGTATACGCTGATCATATCCGGATCGTCTTTTAAGACAAAGTCAGCGCATCGTCCGATCAATACACAAGAACCTTCTGCTGCGTATTTTTTAATGATCTCAGCTTCGTAGTTAAAGAGATTCTGATCTGATGTAAATTCTTTGCTTTCCGGTGGAAGGAGTTCTCCGCTATATACGTTGGTGGATAGCAGGAATTTCGGTAACCTTTTCAGGCGTTCATCTCGTGCATTGAACATACTCTCATTAATACCACTTTCCTCGGAGGCACGCTGCAGGATTTCTCTGCTGTAGCATGGAATTCCGAGTTTTTCTGCCAGCATGTACCCGATGGTCTTTCCACCGCTTCCATACTGTCTGTTGATTGTTATTACTACTCTTTTCATAGCAATTCCCCCAATCTTTTTCTGTTACTTATATTTTAAATGTAACATCTCATTTATGCAAGTCTTGCTCTAACAAGCCTCAATCTGAAACTCATAGAAGAAAACATTACTCTTCTCTGAACTTCTACACATTTGCCATCTACTCACCAAGATATGCCTTCTTAACTGCATCGTCGTTCATCAGCTCTTTTGCATCTCCGCTGAGCAGAATCTTGCCTGTCTCCAGTACATAGGCGCGGTCTGCGATTTCCAAAGCTTTCTTCGCATTCTGCTCTACGAGAAGTACTGTCGTTCCCGTTTTTCTTACTTCTTTGATAATGTCAAAGATCTCGTTTACAAAGATTGGTGAAAGTCCCATGGAAGGCTCGTCCATGACGATCAGTTTCGGTCTTGACATAAGCGCCCGTCCCATTGCCAGCATCTGCTGCTCTCCACCGGAGAGTGTTCCGGCTCTCTGATCCTTTCTTTCTTTCAAACGAGGGAATCTCTCATAGACCATAGCAAGCGTCTGTTCAATCTCCTCTTTGTCTTTTCTTGTGTATGCACCCATTTTCAGATTCTGGTATACGCTCAGATCTGCGAATACACGACGTCCTTCCGGTACGTGTGCGACTCCCATGTATACAATTTTGTGAGCAGGTACTTTTGTAATATCCTGTCCCTCAAATGTTACAGTTCCTTTCTTTGACGGAAGAAGACCTGTAATTGTATGAAGTGTGGTTGTCTTTCCGGCTCCATTTGCTCCGATAAGCGCCACAACTTCTCCTTGGTTTACTTCAAACGAAATGCCTTTGATTGCCTGGATCATTCCGTAATATACTTCCAAATCCTTTACTTCAAGCATTGCCATATTCTTATTTCCTCCTGTCTGGCTTTTCTTTACGTTTGTTTCCGGTTCTCTTATTCATCTCCAAGATATGCAGAAATAACTTCAGGGTTATTCAACACATCTGCTGTTTTTCCCTGTGCCAGTACCTGACCGAAATTCAGAACTGTCAGTTCTTCGCAAATTCCGGATACCAGTTTCATGTCATGCTCGATCAGAAGTATTGTCATTCCAAAATGTTCTCTCACGAACTGGATCGTCTCCATCAGTTCTCCCGTCTCATTCGGGTTCATACCTGCGGCAGGCTCGTCCAGAAGAAGAAGCTTCGGCTCTGTTGCCATAGCACGGGCAATCTCCAGCTTTCTCTGCTTACCATATGGAAGGTTCGTTGCCAGCACATCTGCTTCACCGTCAAGATCAAAAACCTTCAAGATTTCCATAGCCTTCTCATCCATGGCTTTCTCTACTTTTTTGTATTTTGGAAGCCGTAAGATTCCTTCCAGTGTAGAATATTTATAGTGATTGTGAAGTCCGACTTTTACATTATCAAGTACTGATAACTGCTTGAACAGACGGATATTCTGGAATGTTCTTGCAATACCTGCTTTGTTGATGTCAATCGTCTTCTTACCTGTAATATCCTCGCCATCCAGTTTGATAATTCCCTCATTTGGCTTATAGACACCTGTCAGAAGGTTGAATACCGTTGTTTTACCGGCTCCGTTCGGTCCGATCAGTCCGTAAAGTTCCCCTTTTTCGATCTGCATTTCAAACCCGTCTACTGCACGCAGTCCTCCGAAGGAAATGGACAGATTTTTTACATCTAATAATGCCATCTTATGCTTCCTCCTTTACTGCTTTTTTCTGTTTGAATTTTGCCAAATGTTTTTCTCTCCACTCAATTGCTTTCGGAGCCCAGTTAAAGAGCATCATGACAATCAGTACAATTGCGTAGATCAGCATACGGTAATTGGACAGCCCACGCAGAAGTTCCGGAAGCAGTGTCAGGATTGCTGCTGCAATAATAGAACCTCTCACACTTCCAATGCCTCCCAGAACAACAAATACAAGAATCATGATAGACATGTTGTATCCAAAGTTCTGTGGTGTTGCCATCAGCGATGACAGATTATGTGAGTAAAGCACTCCAGCCATTCCTGCAATTGCTGCAGACAGAGAAAATGCAATCAGTTTATATTTTGTTATATTGATTCCTACGGATTCTGCTGCAATACGGTCATCGCGAATCGCCATGATCGCGCGTCCGGTTCTGGAGCTGATCAGATTCAGAACAATGACAAGTGTGATCAGAATTAATATAAATCCGATAGTAAATGTACTGTCTTTCGGTGTTCCGCTGATTCCCTGTGGTCCGTTCAGAAGAATCTTTCCATCCGGCTCCATGTTCAAAGAGACGGAATCCTTCATTGAAAAATGGAATCCTTTAGAATCTTTGCCAATATAAAAGACATTAATTACATTTTTAATAATCTCGCCAAACGCCAGTGTTACGATTGCCAGGTAATCTCCGTTCAGACGAAGTACCGGAATTCCAATTAGGATTCCGAAAATTCCTGCGCACACTGCTCCGAGCAGAAGAGCAATCATGAATCTTAAAAGATCCGGCTCAATGACACCTTTCATGCATTTAGAGAAAAATGCACTTGTAAATGCTCCGATACACATGAATCCGGCATGTCCAAGGCTCAGTTCTCCAAGAAAACCTACGACCAGGTTCAGAGAAATTGCCAAAATGATGTAAGTACAGATTGGTACAAGTAATCCTGTAAATAAGCTAGACAGGCTTCCACTTGTAACAAGTACCTGGATTACTGCGTAAACTACGATTACCATAAGATATGTAATCATGTTATTTTTTGTTGTTTTATTCATATTCTTTAACATTCCTGCCACCTACACTTTCTCCTGGATATTCTTACCAAGAATTCCAGTAGGTTTTACAAGAAGTACCACGATCAGAACTGCAAATACGATTGCATCTGCAAGCTGTGAAGAAATGTATGCTTTTCCGAGAATCTCAATGATTCCAAGAATAATTCCTCCTATCAGCGCTCCCGGTACAGAACCGATTCCACCAAATACAGCTGCTACGAACGCCTTGATACCAGGCATGGAACCTGTGTAAGGTGTCAGGCTTGGGTATGCAGAGCAGAGCAGTACACCTGCGATTGCAGCAAGTGCGGATCCGATTGCAAATGTCATGGAAATAGTCTTATTTACATTAATTCCCATAAGCTGTGCTGCACCTTTGTCCTCGGATACAGCCAACATTGCCTGACCTGCTTTTGTCTTATTAATAAACAGCATCAGACCTGCCATAATAACAATACATAGTACAATTGTCAGGATGGTTGTTCCTGTAATTGTAAGCTTTCCACCTGCCAATTTTAAGTTTGGCAATTTGATGACTTCTGGAAATGATTTCGTATTAGAACCAAAAATCAGGAGTGCCAGGTTCTGAAGCAGGTAGCTGACACCGATTGCTGTAATCAGAACTGCCAGTGGAGATGCTGCATTACGAAGCGGGCGATAAGCAACTCCTTCAATTACAATTCCAAAAATTGTGCAGGCGATCGTCGCAATAATGATTGCAACAATTGGATTCAGACCTGTGCCTGTCACACAAGTCAATACGATATATGCTCCGACCATAATAACGTCACCGTGGGCGAAGTTCAACATCTTAGCAATACCGTATACCATGGTATAGCCAAGAGCGATGATCGCATATACACTTCCAAGGCTGATACCATTAATAAGATAAGATATAAAACTCATTTTTCTTCTCCTTCCTTTAACTAAAATTTTTACCTCTCAATTATAATGATGTTGGGGGCAAAAGCCCCAACTATGATGCAATATGTGAGAAAGGCTGCCACAGCAATTCTGTAGCAGCCGCTTATCACTATTTTAACTTATCGGGCTGAATTAGTCCATGGATACATATACACCATTTTCAATCTTAACACCCTTAGGTGCCTTGTTCGGCTCACCGTTCTTCTCCCATGTGATTCCGTCTACACCTGTCAGACCGTCAATCTTGATCTTTGTCATAGCGTCCATCAATTTGTCGCACATCTCTGAGTAATCCATATCCGGTGTTACATCAGCTTCCTCTGCTGCAGCTTTGATAGCGTAAATTGCATCATATGCATCTGCTGCAAACTGAATTGGTGTATCGCCGTATTTATCTTCATATGCTTTTGTGAATGCCTGAGTCTTCTCATCCTGTGCATCAGATGCATAAGGTGTCAGAAGCATCGTTCCCTCTGCAAGAGATTTATCAAATCCCTCTACACCAAGGATTCCGTCAAGTCCATCACATCCAAAGAATGTCGGATGATAATCTAACTTAGCTGCCTGCTGTAAGATAGCAGATGCTTCCTGATAGTAGATTGGAAGGAATACAAGATCAGCTCCTGATGACTGTGCCTTCTTTAACTGTACAGAAAAGTCTGTCTTATTATCTGCTGTAAATGCTTCTGCTGCTACAACATCAAGGCCTTCTTTCTTAGCCTCTGCTGCGAAGTTTGTGTAAATTCCATTAGAATATACATCGGAGCTGTTATAAATAACTGCTATCTTTGTTGCAAGTTTGTTCTTTGCAATGTACTCTGCAGATTTTGTTCCCTGTTCAGGATCTGAGAAACAAAGACGGAATACGTTGTCGTGATCCTCAACGCTCTCTACTGCTGTTCCGGAAGGTGTGATCTGGAACATGTGATCACTGTCTGTCTCAGATGCTACTGCTGTACAAGAACCAGATGTTACAGTTCCCATAAGAATCTGCATACCCCAGTCTTTCAGAGTATTGTAAGCATTCACAGCTTTCTCTGCATCTGCCTGATCATCTTCTGTCTTGAACTCAACCTGCTTACCATTGATTCCACCATTTTTATTAATCTCTTCTACAGCAAGCTTTGCACCGTTGTCTACTGCTTCACCATATGCTGCTGCATCTCCTGTCATCGGTCCGATTCCACCAATTTTAAATACATCTGATTTTGAATCTGAGCTTCCGCTCTTAGAACCACAGCCTGCCATCATGCTGACTGCCAGTGCTGATACTAATACAGCACTTACAACTTTTTTAAATTTCATAATTCCTATCCTCCAACTCTGTTTTTGTATTGACCTTATAATATCTCCTTCTTTTCCGTCTGTCAATGAAAATTTTAGATTTCACTCTGTTTTTTTATCAGTACAATCTTTTATACATAATAGAAATTACAATTTCTTATTATATAAAAAATAACAGGTAAACATATCGCTTTCAATGTCATATTTAAGCTCTGACATTGAGTGCCATATATCCACCTGCTATTTTTTAATATTTTCCTTCTATATAATGATGTTGGAACAAAACCCCACTGATACAAGCTTGTTTCTCACCACCTATAGAGGCGGGAGTCATCTCCCAGCTGATATTATCTCATTTTCAGAATCGGACTGATCTTCTTGTAGATCAGAAGTACTACAGCGGATACCATTGCACCTTTCAAAAGGTTAAATGGTGCTACTGCAAATACGACAAATGTAAGTAAATTCGTAATATGACCATTTACTGCTGTTCCCATTCCTACCAACGCATCGATTGGCATGCTAAATGCTTTTGCATAAGCCGGAAGTAATACATATGCATTTAAAAAGCAACCGATAAATGCCATAAATACAGTTCCTGCTGCCATTCCGATCATTGCACTTTTTCTGGAGTGTTTTGCTTTATAGATCCATGCTGCCGGAAGGATAAAGGCACAACCAATTGCAAAGTTGGCGATGTCACCGACACCTGCTGTAGATGTTCCACTGATCAGAAGATGTAATACGATTTTAATAAGTTCGATCATTGCTCCTGCTGCCGGTCCCATTGCAAAGCAGCCGATCAGTGCCGGAACTTCGCTGAAATCAATCTTGTAAAATGCCGGTGCAAATGGAAGCGGTATTTCAAATGCCATTAAAATAACTGCAATTGCCCCCAGCATTCCCACCTGGGTAATGAATCTTACTTTTGACATACCTGCTGTGTTTGACTTGTTCTGTGTTGCTACATTTGTACTCATTTCTTTCTCTCCTTTTTATCTGCGGTGTGTCTGAGCTGTGCAAATGAAAACCTCAGGCACTGCCCTCTTTTATTCTAAGTAAGAAAGAATACTTCTTTTGGAACTATGCTTCTTTAGAATGTATCACTAAAAAAGGTCCGCCGAACCTTTTTGTCGTATGCTTGACAACACAAAATCCCCCGACGCTTACGCTTCGGGGGACTGACATACATTCACCATAATTCTTCTCTCATCCAGACTTTACTGTCGGTTCCGGAATCTCACCAGATCAGCCACTGCATACACTTACAC
>ENA-OPWX01000764-OPWX01000764.1-human-gut-metagenome-genome-assembly--contig:-NODE-764-length-27279-cov-4.295291_pt1 | contig 27279 bp, 24 predicted proteins | sample MGYA00241514_ERZ502020 | MGnify/ENA primary metagenome ERZ502020 (study PRJEB25962, sample SAMEA2042105) | human gut metagenome | biome: human gut; feature: human-associated habitat; material: faeces... | reverse complement strand
TCGTTCCAGGTCAAGAAAACTACTAGCTTTCTTATCCCTTTTACTGTTTTAAGGTCGACATTGTCATTCAATGTCCGTTCTGAATTTTCTCTTAAAGAATCTTCAGGGTTGTTGTCTATTATTTAATTATCAAGGTTCTTTTTCTTTGTTGTCGTCTCAGCGACAGCTTATTTATATTATCACATTCACAATCGCTTGTCAACAACTTTTTATTTTTTCTTTTTCGCTGTCCGTTTCGATCATCTATATCGTTCGAAACAGCTTATCTAGAATATCATAATTATTAACTCTTGTCAATAATTTTTTATTCTTTTTTTGATTCTTAAGAATTGTTTTCTCGCGAATCAGCTTAGTTATAATATCATTTGGGCAACCATATGTCAATACTTTTATTCATCTTTTTTTACATCTTTTTCTCATACTTTTTCTCATTAATTTTCCGCATCTATACTTAGTGTTTACACGCATATAACATACAAAATATAGTGCCCATTATTACAATCTTATCTATAATAAATAAGTCCCATTATTTTTGCCAGATTCTCTGCTTTGATGTTCTTTATGATATTTCCTTCTACATTTTGTCAATTTCATCCAATAAGATCAATGGGCAGAATCTTTTCCCATGTACCAGAGCATCCACAATCCTTCCCGGCTTGGCATGATTGAATACTGTCTGTGTTCCTCGTAGAAATAATGCATCCGAAACACCTGCCAGTGATATTTTCACACAAGGTCTTCCCATCGCCTTTGCAATCGAAACTGCAATGGATGTCTTGCCTGCTCCGGGAGATCCAGCAAGCAGCATAACTGCCCCGTAGTTCTTTCCAAGGTACTTCTGGCAAGCCATATAACGTAATACCTTCTCTTTTACCTCCAGCATAGCATAATGGGAACTATCCAACATCGTCTTTGCTTCTTTTCTTCTATACGTGTAGTTTATTTAAAAAGATAGTACCCCAGTCAAATGTAAATTTCAAGTAGCGGTCTTTGCTTAGAACGAAAAAAAGAGATTTGGAATTTCTTCCAAATCTCTTACCTACGGAGAAAGAGGGATTTGAACCCTCGCGCCGGTTACCCGACCTACACCCTTAGCAGGGGCGCCTCTTCAGCCTCTTGAGTATTTCTCCAGCAAAAATGATTATACTAGAGGTTTACCCTAATGTCAATCATTTTTTTACTTTATTTTTTCAATCTCTTACTTCACATTTGCACTGGCACTATTTCCTTCACTCTGAGTACTCTTGTGCTCTTTTGTCAATGAAAATCCACGACCGCTGACTTCTCTGACTTCACTTACAATCACAAAGCTTTCCGGATCAATATTCTTTACAATACGCTCCAACTGATGCAGTTCACGGTTTGACACAACAACGAGAAGCACCTGGCGGTCTTCCTGTGAATATCCCCCCTCTGCACGCAGAATTGTAAGTCCCCGGTCCAGATGCCCGATAATCGCCTGACGGATTGGCTCCGGATTTCTGCTGATGATTTTAACCTCCATTTTCGAGCCACCAAGGAGCAATACCTTATTCAGCACTGTTGTATAGGTTATAACAAGAATAACTCCATATAACAGCATCTCAGGAGGTATGAGGATAGCCTGACCAAGCAGTATGCATATATCAAATACATTCAGGCTGACTGACACAGGTATCTTAAAATATTTATTCAAAATTAACGGAGGAATATCCATACCTCCGGTGGATGCTCCCATACGAATGACGCTTCCAAGCCCCACTCCGATTCCCAGCCCTGAGAATATCGTATTCAGCCAGATATCGTCTGTGAAATGTACATTCGCAAAGATCTGTCCGAATAACTCCAGGCAGATTGGATAGGTAAATGTACTTACAATAGTTGTAAATGCGAATTTCTTTCCAAGAAAAATAAATCCGACTACCAGCATCACAATATTAAATACCAGCACGAATATCGAAACGGATAATCCGGTCAATCTGTTCACTAAAAGTGCAATACCTGTCGTTCCTCCGGTCGGCAGTCCTGACGGAAGCAGAAATAATACTGCGACCGCTGCGTACATAGCATTTCCAATAATAACTGTCAACAATGTTATTCCCCGCTGTAACATTGTCTGATTTTTGTTTTTCACAATTTTCTTCCTCCGAAATCACATACTTATATTCCGGATACTGCCAATTCTCCTACATACACTGATGGAGCAATTACACTTGCGCAATCCGGATATGTAGATATGTAATCATTTGCGATTCCCTGAATCTGACCAAGCATGTCAAAGAAATTACCTGCAATCGTCACCTGACAAAATGCATCTGTTTCCTGGCCATTCTCAATCTTTCTTCCTTTTACAATTAATGAAAATGTCCCCGTCATTACATTAATTCCTGCAAATACACCATCTACATCGGTTACAAGGATACCATGACACATTTTTTTCTTCAAGTCCAAAATTGAGGATTCTGTTTTCTCACCCAGATCACATTCAGATTGCAAAATAACATTTGTAATCCCAATTTCCACATCAGATTTTGGCGATTGTTTAAAACCATTTCCTGTAGGTTCGATTTTTAATTTTTTCGCAAGTTCTTTATTTACAAGTTGTGTTTTAAATGTTCCTTCTTTTATCAGGTATTTTTCTTTCACAGGTATTCCTTCATCATCAATTCTACGGCATACTCTGCCCTCTTTCAAATCTGGCACCTCTTTTAATGAAACATTTGCAGATGCAATCTTATCACCCTCACGTCCTGCAAGCGCACTTCTTTCATTTTTAATCCGGTCTGCATAAAATGCCGGAATATACGCTTCCAGTAATTCTGCCATCACGGAGTTTTTCAAAATGACCGGATACTGCCCAGACACAATCGGTTCTGCACCAAGGCCGGCTCTGGCTTCTTTAGCTGTCTCACACGCCAGCTTCTTTGCACTGTCATCTGCCAACTCACTCACATAACAGCATCCTCTGGCATAAGATGCCTGTCCATCCTTCTCCGCCTTTAAATCTGCACGGAGACTGTGGTATCCTGTAGCATCCATGAACCTCTTATCTCCCGGTCCCAATACATAAATCTCTTCCAAATATTGCTCATATCCAAGATAATCCACAAGGTCTATATTCGGGACCTGATAAACTTCTTCCTTTGCCTCTGCAAGCTTTTTCATCACAGTCTCATGGTTCTCCCACATGAACTGCACTTTTTCATCCTCTCCACATGCTTCTTTTGAATTCTTAGCGTTATCCACATCTTCTTCATATTTTTCACCCAGAGCTTCCAGATTCTCTCTCAGCATTGTAATTAAAGCTTCTGCTCCCGGAAGAACTGTCCAGTAAGACTTTTCTTTTTTCCCGTCATGAGCAGCCTCAATTACATAGACTGCATCCTCGCTGTCCTGTTTTTTTACAGACTTGTGGCCACGTACACTTGTTGTTCTTGACTTCGTATGAACGACCTGGAAAGAAATGTGAGTATAGCCAGCTTTTTCAAGCTCCTCAGACAGCTTTTCTATTGTTTTCTGCTCTCTGCAATCTAACATATCTCGTCTCCTCCCACTGTCATCTCTGATACTTTTACGGTAGGCTGTCCTGCCCCAATATAGATAGCTCCGCTTCCGGCATAGCAGAACCCCTGACCAAGCTCATAATCCTTTCCTACCTGCTCGACTTTCTGAAGGATATCCCCTCCTGTTCCAATCAGAGTGGCACTGTGAACCGGCACCGTAATCTCTCCGTGTTCAATCAGAAATGTTTCTCCCGTATTAAAGTTGAACTCGCCGGTAATACTGTTGACCGAACCTGCATTGATACTCTTTACATAGATTCCACGGTCTACAGACGCAATCATTTTCTCTACGTCATCACTGCCCGGTGCAATATAAGTGTTGCTCATTCTTGCCACCGGCGCAAACCGATAGCTCTCGCGGCGACTGCTTCCATTTGCAGACAGACCAAGTTTCTTTCCATTCAGGCGGTCCACCAAATAATTCTTTAAGATTCCATCTTTAATCAGCACATTTTTTCTTGTCAATTCACCTTCATCGTCGATATAGCCAGATCCCCAGCCATCACGAATACTTCCGTCATCAATCAGTGTCACTTTCTCAGAAGCGACTTTTGTACCTAATTTTCCCGAAAATTCACTTCCATTGTCAGAAACAGAAGTCGCTTCCAGAGAATGACCGCAGGCCTCATGGAAGAACAGTCCTCCGAATCCATTAGCAATAATGACTGGCATTCTTCCTGTCGGGCAAGCTCTGGCTCCCAGACAGCGGATGGCATTCTGTGCGACCTTTCTGGCACACTCTTCTACATTTATCTGTTTCAGGAACTCATAACCTCCCATTGCCCCAGGTCCATAATAACTCCGCTGCACGTCCTGGTCGTCACGGACAACCGCCTCAATAGAGAGTCTTGTCTTCATGCGGTGGTCTTCCATGTAGCAACCTTCCGAATTGGCAATCTGCACATGCTGATCCATATCCAAATATTTCAGATACATCTGCGAAATCTGACTACTATATGCAAGTCCTGCTTTGTCGCATTTTTCCATAAGTTTCATCTTATCTTTGACAGAAGCACTTTGGAAATATTCTGTCGTGCTGTCATATATTTTCTGATCTGCAGACAGCTTCTCCCAGTCCGGTCTGACTGGTTCCCCTGCTTTCCAGTTTTCTTTTAACAGACGGAAAAGATTCTCTTCTCTCTCATCTTCTGTGTAGAAATATGCACACTGGTCGCCGGAAAATATACGGATTCCTACTCCTGATTCAATTCCTGCCAGTGCCTCTGACATATTTCCACCTGTCATGGCAAGCTGATTCCGTCGTGTATGCTCTGCGAACACTTCTGCAAAATCCCCTCCATGAGACATGATGTAGTCTATGATTTTATCTGTCATATTCTGACTGAGCATGTCTTTTCCTCCTTAACATGTTACATTCAGACCTTTTAGACATGGTCTGTTCAAAATAAATTCAAAAATTGTGAATCAAAATCTTATTTTTTTCCGTCTTTATCAAACAGGTGGCACGCCACAAAATGATCCGACTCTATCTCTCTGAACACTGGGGACTCCTGCGCACACCGCTCGGTCGCATATTTACACCTGGTACGGAATTTACATCCAGATGGTGGATTCAATGGACTTGGAACCTCACCTTCCAGTTTCGTCTTTTCCTTCTGGCTCTCATAATCAGGATCTGCTTCCGGGATTGCTGAGATCAACGCCTGTGTATACGGATGCTTCGGAGATGAATACAGCACTTCATTGCTTGCCAGCTCCACGAAGGATCCAAGATACATAACTCCGACACGGTCGGAAATGTGTTTCACCATGGACAGATCATGGGAAATGAACAGATAAGTCAGTCCCATCTCTCTCTGCAATTTGATCAGAAGATTGACGACCTGTGCCTGAATAGAAACATCCAGCGCAGAGATTGGCTCATCACACATAATAAACTTCGGTTCTACCGCCAGCGCGCGGGCAATACCGACACGCTGTCTCTGACCACCGGATAACTCATGAGCAAAACGGTTGGCATATTCAGCATTTAAACCTACTTTATTTAACAGATCTGCGACTCTTTCATCCATTTCTTTCTGAGAAAGTTTCAAATGTACATGCATTCCTTCACTGATAATCTCTCCGATTGTCATACGTGGGTCCAGAGATGCATACGGATCCTGGAATATGACCTGAACATCCTTTTTGAAAGATAACAGTTCCTTTCCATGAAGTTTGGATACATCTTTTCCTTCAAAAAGAATCTTTCCCTTTGTCGGCTCATACAACTTGATAATCGTTCTTCCGCAAGTTGTCTTTCCACAACCAGATTCTCCAACAAGACCAATCGTCTCGCCTTTTCGAATCTTCAGATTAATTCCGTCTACAGCCTTTACGACCTTTTTCTTTCCTGCCGGAAAATATTTACAAAGGTCTTCTACTTCAAAGATATAATTATTCTGATCCATTATTTTGCCTCCTTATCATAGAAGGATTCTACCTTCGGTGCTTTTGGATGCTGCAGCCAGCATGACACCTTATGTGTATCACTTAAGGATGTCTCCCTTGGATTTCTCTCTTTACAGATTCCCATGCAGTACTCACATCTGGATGCAAATGGGCATTCATGTAATGGAAGCAGGAGATCCGGAGGTGTTCCCTTTAACGCATATAATTCTTCTTTTGATTCATTGGTAACCTTTGGCACGGAACTTAAAAGCGCCCATGTATACGGATGTTTGCTTTCATAGAAAATCTCACGGGCAGTTCCCCTCTCTACGACCTGGCCTGCATACATAACCTGAATACGGTCCGCGAAATTAGCCACAACACCAAGGTCATGTGTTACCAGAATAATAGCTGTATTAGATTTTTCTTTTAATTCGCGCATCAGATCCATAATCTGTGCCTGGATTGTTACATCAAGCGCAGTTGTTGGTTCATCTGCAATCAGAATTTTCGGATTACATGCAAGTGCAATGGCAATCATAACACGTTGTCTCATACCACCGGATAATTCATGCGGATAATTATCAATTCGAGATTCCGGGCTTGGAATCTTGACCATCTCAAGCATACGGATAGCTTCTTTTCTTGCCTCTGCCTTATTCATGCCACGATGAATGATCAGACTTTCCATAATCTGCTTACCAATGGTCATCGTAGGATTCAGTGAAGTCATTGGATCCTGAAAAATCATACTGATTTCGTCTCCGCGAAACTTATATAATTCTTTGTCCGTCATTTTCATGACATCTTTTCCATTACAGACAATCTTCGACTCCGGTTTAATCTCTGCGAATGGCGGTTTTAAAAGACGCATGACAGCTTTGGCCGTTACGGTCTTTCCACATCCTGACTCTCCTACGAATGCAAGCGTCTCACCTTTTTTTAATTCAAAGCTGACACCACGGACAGCTTTTACTTCTCCTGCATAAGTCTGAAAAGAAACATGCAGATTATCTACTTCTAATACTTTTTCATTTTCCATCTTCATCTACCTCCAGACTATTTTCTAAGTTTCGGATCTAATGCGTCACGAAGTCCGTCACCAAGCAAAGTAAAACTCAGCATTGTAAGGGCAATCATAATTGCCGGGAACAAAAGCTGTGTTGGATAGAACATAAAGTTCTGCTGAGCGGCAGATGCAAGAGCTCCCCAGCTTGTCTGTGGCGGCTGGATTCCAAGTCCTACATAACTTAAGAACGCCTCTGAGAAAATGTATCCTGGAATATCAAATGTAATAGCTACGATAATCATACCGAGTGTATTTGGAATCATATGTTTCATAATAATTTTCATCGGCGATACACCGAGTGCATTTGCTGCAAGGACAAATTCCTGTGATTTCAGCTGAAGCATCTGTCCACGCACCAGTCTGGCAATTCCACACCATCCTGTCAGTGTCAAGGCAATCAGCATCGTTCCAAGACTCTTGCTGTCCGTCATCACAGAAATCAGGATAACAATCAAAAGATATGGAATACTTAAAAGAACCTCTACAATACGCATCATGATATCGTCCACAATTCCTCCAAAATATGCTGCGATACCTCCATAGATACTTCCGATCAAACTGGCTACAAGCGCTCCTGTAATACCAATCAAAAGAGAGACACGTCCCGCCTGCCATACTCTGGAAAACAGATCACGTCCAAGGTCATCTGTTCCGAACCAATGTGCTGCACTTGGTCCCTGATTGATTGCACCCGAATCAATTTTCTCATATCCATATCCACTGATGGCCGGTCCGAATATAATGAAAAATATAAGAACAAGAAGGATAATACCTGCCAGAAGCGCTACTTTATTTTCTTTAAATCTTCTCCATGCATCGGCCCAGTATCCGATTCTCGGACGAGCAGGAACCTCTTCATCTTTCTCAAGTCCGATGATTTCAAACATTTCATCTGGGATATTTTCTGTCATATCAAATGTATTCTGGTTTTCCATCATGTATCTTCCTCCTAATCAACCCGGATTCTAGGATCCAGAACTGTATATGCAATATCTACGATCAACTGTACAAATACAAATAAAAATGCTGCAAATACAGTGGTTCCGATAATCATCGTGTAATCTCGGTCATTAATTGAATTGATGTAATAAAATCCAAGTCCTGGTATTCCAAATATTTTTTCTACAACGAAAGAACCTGTAAAGATTCCGGATATCTGGCCTACGAGAAGTGTCATACATGGGAGAAATGCATTTTTCATAACATGTTTGCGGATCACATTGAATCTGCTGACACCTTTTGCTTCCGCTGTCAGAATATAATCTTGATTCATAACATCCAGCATATTGGACTTTACATAACGAGCATAAGTGGCAATCGTGCCAAAACTCAATACAACGGTCGGAAGAACTACATTCTGCCAGCTTCCCCATCCTGTTGTTGGCAATACTCCGAGTTGTACACAGAATACAAACTGAAGAAGTGATGCCAGTACGAAGACTGGAACCGTAATACCCAGTATTGCTATGAACATGACTATGTAATCAGGCCACTTATTTTTATGAAGTGCGGCCACGATTCCAAGAATAATACCTAAAAATACTCCAACAATCAGCGCCAGTCCTCCCGGAGTCGCTGAAACTTTGGAATTTTCAAGAAGTGTGTCTGTTATATAAGTTCCAGGATATTTTAAGGACTCACCAAGATCACCTTTCGTAATCAGATTCTTCATAAAAATTCCATACTGTTCCGTTGTGGATTTGTCCAGTCCATATTTTGCATAATAATTTGCTTTTGTCTGCTCAGGAAGATTTCTTGCCATGTGGGCAAGCGGATCTCCCGGAATACTGTGCATCATATAAAATGTGGCTGTAATGATGATTACGAGAGTAACAATCATATAACCGATTCTTTTTACAAGAAATTTTTTCATATTATCCACTCCTGTTAAAAATACCGCCGCTCTTAGATTAAGCGGCGGTAAAATTCTTATCTTTTACTATCTTGCACTTGTATCTACATATTTCAGTCCACTTGTTGAACTTGCCAGTTTATTGTAATTCTTCACATACTGATAATAATAAGAATGTGTACATTCATTTACGTTCGGGCTGATAACACAGTCATCTGCCAGAAGAATATTTTCTGCCTGTTTGTAAAGGTCAACTCTTGTCTTTTCATCCATCTCTTTTCTTGCCTGAGCAATAAGACTGTCATACTGCTCATTCTGCCAGAATACAGGAACCATGTTAGAACCACCGGCAAATACTTCCATCATAGCCATTGGATCATCATAGTCGATAGTCCAGGTCATCATAGCAATCTGGAATTCACCATTATTCGTCTTACTCTGGAATGTTCCCCACTCATTGAAGTCAAGCTCAACTTTTACTCCAAGAATTTTCTCCCACATCTGCTGACAATATGCTGCATAAGTTCTTGTCCACTCAGTTGTACCACTTAATGTATATGTAATATTTAATGTAGATGGATCACTTCCGAGTCCTAATTCCTGCATACCTTTAAGAAGTAACTCTTTTGGATCTTCTGTAATAGATTTTAATGGCTCTTCTACCTGATTACGATACTCTCCAAGTTCACCCGTTGATGTAGAATATGGAACCCAGCCGTATAATGGTTTGTGGATATCATTGTAAATAACAGAACACATATCTTCACGGTTTACTGCCATTGTGAAAGCTTTTCTGATGTTTACATTGCTGAATATTTTGTCCTGGCAGTTAAAGAAATCGTATCTTACTGTCGGGATTAGTGCTTCAACAACATCAACTTTGTCTTTCTTATCAAATCTTTCGATCCACTCTTTATCAGCACATGCAACATAATCCAAAGATCCACTGTCGAAGGAGTTGAATCTTGCTGTCTGGTCTGATACAATCTGATAATTTACTTTATCTAATTTTACAGAATCTTTATCCCAGTAATTTTCATTTTTCTCTAATTCGATTTTAGAATTACGTTTCCAGCTTGTCATCTTGAATGGTCCACATCCGACCATAGATTCTACATTTGCGCCATAGCTCTCTCCGTATTTTTCTACCAGATCTTCACGAACCGGATACATAGCTCTTGTATCTGTCAGAGCAAGGAAATATGGTACCGAGTACTCTAATGTAATCTCAAGTGTTTTATCATCGACTGCTTTTACGCCAAGTTCAGACACATCTTTTTCTCCATTGTAGATTGCTTCACCGTTCTTAATACATGTAATGTAAAATGCATTTGGTGAACCAGCTTCCGGGTCAAGTGTCTGCTTCATTCCGTATACGTAATCATCTGCTGTAACCGGCTCGCCATCAGACCACTTATTATCACGAAGATGGAATGTCCAGACGGTACCGTCATCATTAGATTCCCATGATTCTGCTCCGGCACCTTTACGTTCCTGCTTATCTCCATCTTCTTCCAGACGCGTCAAAGGCTCCATAATATTTCTCAGGATTCCCATACTGTAAGTATCATTACCTTTGACCGGATCCATCGTTGTCGGATCTGTGTCCAGATACGTGTTGTAATACGTTCCGTCTGCTGACTTTTTGTCACTTCCACCACCACAGGCTGTCAGGGAAAATACCATAACAGCTGTGAGAAGTGCACTTATGATTTTCTTTTTCATAGATTAACCTCCTTTTTCCGTTGCATCTATAATATTTGTCTATATTATATCAAATGCTTTAATTTTGGTCTATCTTTTTGTAATAAAAATTGGTGCTATACTACACCTTCAGTAATATTGCACCAATTTTCTTATATCTTCACTTTATTTTCGCTTTATTTTCAGTCTATTTTACTAATCCGTTATTGTTCTTTAATTCTTTTTTTGCACGCTAATTCTCATTAAGTTCTGTCTTGCCCTGCTTTAATTTTATAGCGGAGGTCAACAAATTCAGCATAAGCATCGGTGATGTCAATGTATTCAGAAAAACACGTGTCATAGTCGGAGCTGTCAATGTCAAGTCTGCGCACTGCGCCACTGCTGTGTCCAGACGGTCAGTAATTGCCAGTATTTTTGCATTCTGCATTCTTGCCCGCTCTGTCACTTTCGTTGTCATAAAGTAGTAATCCGGAAATGAAATCGGTATGAGCAGAGATTCTTCTGTCAGTGAATTCAACATTCCATAAACATCATCATTCAATTCTGTATTTGCAGTAATTCCAAGGACCTCACAAGAAGAGAGTCTGTTTTTCATATATTCCGCCAGCGTCCAGGAAATGCCTCTTCCACAGATAAAAATCTGTTTACTATTCAAAATCAAATCTGCCGCTTCAAAATATTTTTTTAAATCAATATTTTGCCAGTAATCCGTAATAGCTTTGACCTCTTCATCTCCAATCTCTGACAGAACCTTTTCCCGGTTATCATGTTCATATTTGGGAACTTTCTCTGTATAGACACTGCTATCGTCCAAAACATCCGTCTTTTGTTTCTGAATTATATCCTTGCGAAATTCATATTTAATCTGGGTAAAACCTTCATAGCCAAGTGATGCACATGTATTAAGTATCGTAATCTCTGTTACTCCGATGTTCTGACTCAACTCTTTCAATGTAATATATGCCATCTCATCCGGATGATCAATCATATACATTGCAACCATGTACTGTTTTCTTGTAAGCTCTGTGCTTCTCTTTTTGATATTTTCTATAATGACCATGATTTCTTCTCTCTTTCCATCTGACCGCTTTGATTTTTCTTAGTATACCTTACTTTGATATCTCTGCGCAACTATATTACTATAAAGTTATTATAAAATCACTATATTTTGTTTTTACCATATAGTATTGTATCACTTTAACGTGACGAATTATAAAAAGGATATAGTTCCCCTTCCCCCATATGAATGCTATTATGAAATTCTATGCGGAAGTTGCAACTTTTTTCTGTTTGTTGCGATATTTATAAAGACTCTGTCCGATAGAAACGAGAAATACTTCAATCAATATGTCTTGAAATATTTCTTCAATGGAATCAGCAAGTACTTCGTTGATGAAGTAGCCGAAAGTACGGTAAGAAGGTATTGGCAAAACTGCCTGTTTTGGGTTAGAATAGATTATGTTATTAATTTTTTCACAGCCCCTTCAATCATTTACTTTATGAATTTTTTCTTCTGCGAAGTACGATAATCACAACTACAATTGCTGCAATAGAAAGAATTGCAAATAATCCAATCTGGGCTGTATCACTTGTCTTCTCCGCATCCGGACCTGATGTAATGCTCAGAATTCCATATGCATCAATTATAAATTCTGTATCTTCAGCAAGATCATATCCTTCTGGTGCAGATACCTCACATAAAATATACGATGTATCAACATTCAATTTTCGCTCAAATGACTCGGCTGAATCTCCTGTCGTCCACTCTGCTACAATCTTACCTGCTGGAGATGAAACTTCTTTGAAGTAATAAGTTCCTGGTTCTACATTTTCAAATGTCATATAACCATTTTCATCTGATATCCGTGTGCCTATCAGAATGTCGCGGCCTTCACCACTAAGTACTTTATACAGTGCATAAGTTGCTCCCTTAAGCGGATCTTTACTGCCGTCTTTAGATTTGTCTCGAATCTGACGGAATCAATTCTTTAATTGTGTAATTATAATCTCCAACTTCATCAAATATAATGGAATCAAAGAGTACAGAACCATTGTCTGTATTTTTCTTAGTATCGATCAAGTTGTTATTCTCATCAAATAACTGGAATGTAAATTCTCCCGGCTGAAGTTCAGCATTATTTAATACTTTCTTAACCGCTGGATCAATAGCTGCTGTTACAGACATCTTATTTTCAAATGAGATTCTATCTACACTCTCGGATGAGTTCTCCACATTTGTTCCATTTTTTATGTAAGTTATAGACATATCCATGTTTTCATCCACATTTACCATAACGGTATATACAGACGGATCATATTCAATATCGCTAACGGTATTTTCCCCCTGCTCATTAATCTCTTTTACAGTGTAAGAATAAGTTCCTGCTGTATAATATGGAATTGTACGGAATGTAATATTACCGGAAGCATCGTTTGTTTTTGTTTCAATCAATGTTCCATTTGAATCATACAGTCCAAATCGGAATTCTCCGGCTTCCAGATTACCACCTGTCAATGTCTTAGTTCCTGTAATCGTGGCAAGAGCATAATCCATGCTCATCGTCATAAAGTGATAGTTATTAAATATCAGGAATTCATCGTCCTCTACTGGCTCAAATGTATTTCCAACATCACCTTCGTATCCAACATAACGACACACACTCCGACAGGCTAAATGGAATCATGGATCGTTTTCTGGATCTGACTTCTTACAAGTTCCGCGATATCATTCGTCTTCATGTCTTTATAATCATCATAGTACAGCGGTTTTAAAAAATGTACCTGCACTGTGACCGGTGCGATGCTGTTAGTGTCAAATGGCTTGAAAGAATCGATCAGTGCAACCGGCACGATCGGACATTTTGCTTTCGTTGCTGCTTTAAAGCTTCCGCCTTTAAACTCCAGCATCTCATTTCCCATCTTAGATCTTGTTCCTTCCGGGAAAATGAGATAATTTCTTCCGTTCTTTACCTCATTTGTCACATTTACAATGACCTGCAGTGACTGACGGATATCATTACGATCCATCATATATGCTTTCATACATTTGAAAACTTGTTTTAAAAATGGCACATTTTCCACTTCTTTTTTGGCAACTACGGAAAATGGCTTCGGGCAGACATCTACAAGTGCCAGTACATCGTAAAGTCCCTGATGATTTGGGAAGAACATAAAGCCGTTTTCTTCTGGGATATTCTCAAGCCCGTGGGCATCTATGGTCACATTTCCACCTTTATTAGCTCGGTGTGTGATGAACTGGAGCATCCGGTAATGTTCTTCTTCTGTGTATTTGTCTACGTGGGATGCATGATAACATAATTTTGCCCACATCCACGGAACAAGTAAAATGTTCCGAAGAACCATCATTATGATTCGTTTCATATCTTCTTGTACTCCTTTATGGCACTTTCGTACAGATAACCGACCTCGCAATCAGCGACTACGATCACCGGGAAATCTTCCACATAAAGCTTGCGGATAGCTTCCGTTCCAAGATCATCATAAGCTACGACCTCAGAAGTCTTAATACATTTTGAAAGAAGCGCTCCTGCTCCTCCCACTGCCGCAAAGTAAACACTTCCGTTTCTTTTGACAGCATCCAGTACTTCCTTACTTCTCTTACCTTTTCCAATCATGGCTGTGAGGCCAAGATCCAGAAGCTTCGGCGCATAACGGTCCATACGGCTCGCAGTTGTCGGACCTGCAGAACCAATCGGACGCCCTTCTCTCGCCGGAGATGGTCCCATGTAATAAATCGTCTGTCCAACCATATCTACCGGAAGATTTTCTCCATTTTTAAGAGCATCATCCATTCTCTTGTGAGCGGCATCTCTCGCCGTGTAGATAGTTCCTGTAATGTATACATAATCTCCTGCTCTGAGCTTACGGGATACTTCTTTGCTGATTGGTGCTTTTATATGCTTCTCCATGACTATACCTCCCTCACAATGTGTCTGTTGACGTGACAGCAAATATTGATTCCTACCGGAAGTCCCGCAATGTGAGTCGGGTATGTATTAACATTTACCGCAAGAGCTGTTGTTGTTCCTCCAAGACCTCCAGGTCCGATACCAAGCTTATTGATTGTCTCACGCATCTCTTCTTCCAGATCCTTGACCCACTGGATGTCTGAGTGTGTGCCAACTTCACGTGTCAGGGCATCCTTTGCCATAAGAGCACATTTTTCAAAGGTACCACCAATTCCGACACCGACTACCATCGGCGGACAGGCATTCGGTCCCGCATCCTGAACAGCTGTCAGAATTGCATTCTTCACACCTTCAATCCCATCTGCAGGCTTCAGCATAAAGACACGGCTCATATTCTCGCTTCCAAATCCCTTCGGAGCAACTTTAATCTTTACTTTATCCCCCGGCACAATGTTATAGTGAATAACTGCCGGTGTGTTATCTTTCGTATTCTCACGGATGATCGGGTCACCTACAACAGACTTTCTAAGATATCCTTCCACATATCCCTGGCGCACACCCTCATTGATGGCATCCGTAAGACTTCCACCTTCAAAGTGTACCTCCTGACCAACTTCTATGAACACGACCGCCATACCGGTATCCTGACAGATTGGGATCATATCCTCTCCTGCAATCTTTAAATTCTCTTGAAGCTGTGTCAGAATCTGCTTTCCAAGCGGTGCTTCCTCCGTCTCCACAGCCTTTTTCATCGCTATATCCATATCCTCAGACAGAAAATGATTCGCCTGAATACACATTTCTTTAATATTTCTCGTAACTATACTTACATCGACTGAACGCATAATGATCTCCTTTCATCTCTTTTTTCATTTTACCCTGTCCCTTAGTGATATACAAGACAAAAAAATCTGCAGCCTCGGATTTTCATGTCCTGCAGCTGCAGATTTTTTTATAGTCTTATTAAGTTTTCTTTTCTCAGACAGTATAACTTTTATTCTTCGTCACTTTCTAATGCCAGTGAGTCTACGTCTAGCTGGTCCACTTCTACTCCGTCTTCGCCGAAGATTTCTTTCTTTTTGGCTTCTTCTTTTTCTTCGTCTCTGACTTTTGCGATACTTGCTACGGTCTCTTTATCTTTCAGGTTGATGAGTTTGACTCCGGATGTGATTCTTCCGAGTAAGGAGATTCCGGAACACAGCATACGGATGATGATTCCGTCCGTATTTATGATCATAATCTCATCGTCTTCGTCAACTGCCTTGATTCCGATGACATTTCCTGTCTTTTCGGTAATCTTGTAACACTTCACTCCTTTGCCGCCACGGTTCTGTGCTGTAAATTCACTGATGTCTGTACGTTTACCCATACCTTTTTCAGATACGATCAAAAGGTCATGTCCCTGGGTCACAAGCTGCATTCCAATCACTTCGTCGCGGTCTGCAAGGTTGATTCCGCGTACTCCCATGGAGTTACGTCCTGTTGCTCTTACGTCGGTCTCATTAAAGCGGATACACTGACCATACTTCGTTGCAAGAATGATTTCCTGATTATTGTCTGTGAATTTTACTTCGATCAGTTCATCCTCATCACGCAGTGTAATTGCGGCAAGTCCTGTCTTTCTTACATTCATGTACTCGCGAAGAGATGTCTTCTTCACAAGACCTTTCTTTGTTGCCATGATCAGATAATCCTGGTCGCGGTAGTAATCAATCGGGATTACAGCAGTAATCTTCTCGCCCGGCATTAACTGGAGCAGGTTGATGATCGCAGTTCCTCTTGATGTGCGGCTTGCCTCCGGAATCTCGTAACCTTTCAGTCTGTAGACACGTCCGGTGTTCGTAAAGAACATAATGTAGTGGTGCGTATTCGTCATGAAAAGCTCTTCCACATAGTCTTCATCCAGAGTCTGCATACCTTTAATTCCCTTACCGCCACGATTCTGTGCCTTAAATGTATCATCAGACATACGCTTGATGTAACCAAGCTTTGTCATGGTAATTACAATATTCTCCTTCGGAATCAGATCCTCCATGGAAATGTCATACTCGTCAAATCCGATGGATGTTCTTCTGTCATCACCATATTTATCCTTAATGACAAGGATTTCTTCACGAATCACTCCAAGAAGTAATTTTTCGTCTGCCAGAATTGCCTCCAGTCTCTCAATCTGAGCCATAAGTTCTGCATATTCTTTCTCAAGCTTCTCTCTTTCCAATCCGGTCAGAGCACGCAGACGCATATCTACGATAGCCTGAGCCTGAACATCATCCAGTTCGAACTTCTCCATGAGTTCTGCTTTTGCAGCCTGTACCGTACTGGAACCACGGATGATCCGGATAACTTCGTCAATATTATCAAGCGCGATCAATAATCCTTTTAAGATATGCGCTCTTTCTTTTGCTTTGTTCAGTTCGTACTTTGTACGACGTGTCACAACATCTTCCTGATGCTTCAGGTAATATCCAAGAAGCTCTAAAATATTCATGACTTTTGGCTGTTTGCCGACCAGTGCCAGCATGATCACGCCAAATGTATCCTGAAGCTGTGTATGTTTGTAAAGCTGGTTCAGCAATACATTTGCATTGACATCTTTACGAAGTTCAATAACAATACGCATACCTTCACGGCTGGACTGATCACTTAAGTCTGTGATTCCATCCACCTTCTTGTCACGTACCAGCTCTGCGATCTTCTCGATCAGACGGGCCTTATTGACCATGTACGGAAGCTCTGTAACAATGATGCGGCTCTTTCCATTCGGCATCGTCTCAATGTTCGTTACGGCACGTACACGAATCTTACCACGTCCTGTTCGATATGCTTCCTCGATTCCTCTTGTACCAAGAATCTCTCCACCGGTCGGGAAATCTGGTCCCTTGATGATCTCAAGGATTTCTTCCATTGTTGTCTCGTTTTTATCTGCAATCTTGTTATCGATAATTCTGACTACTGCGTCAATGACCTCACGAAGATTGTGCGGCGGGATATTCGTTGCCATACCTACGGCGATACCGGATGTACCGTTCACCAGAAGGTTCGGGAATCTTGCCGGAAGTACAACCGGCTCTTTCTCCGTCTCATCGAAGTTTGGCATGAAGTCTACCGTATCTTTGTTGATATCAGCAGTCAGCTCCATGGAAATCTTACTCAATCTTGCCTCTGTGTAACGCATAGCCGCTGCTCCGTCACCGTCCACAGAGCCGAAGTTTCCATGCCCGTCAACGAGCGGATATCTGGTAGACCATTCCTGAGCCATATTAACCAATGCTCCGTAAATAGAACTGTCACCGTGAGGATGATATTTACCCATTGTATCACCGACGATACGGGCTGATTTTCTGTGCGGTTTATCCGGTCCATTGTTCAGCTCGATCATGGAGTAAAGAATTCTTCTCTGTACAGGTTTCAATCCGTCTCTTACATCTGGAAGTGCACGGGAAGCAATAACACTCATGGCATAATCGATATAGGAGGTCTCCATCGTCTTCTTTAGGTCGACCTCATGGACTTTATCAAAAATATTGTCTTCCATTTATCTATTTTCCTTTCTGCAAAGCGAACATATTTCGCTGATATTTAAATGTCAAGATTCTGTACATACTGTGCATTTTCTTCGATGAACTCACGTCTTGGCTCTACCTTATCTCCCATCAGTGTTGTAAATGTGAGATCCAGCTCGCTTGCTGTCTCATCATCCATTGTGACACGAAGGAGTACGCGGTGCTCTGGATCCATAGTGGTATCCCAAAGCTGCTCTGCATCCATCTCTCCAAGACCTTTGTAACGCTGAATTTTATTATTGTTATCACGCCCAACTTCCTGCAAAATGCTGTCTAGTTCTTCGTCGCTGTATGCATACCAAACTTTTTTATTTCTTTCGAGCTTATAAAGTGGCGGCTGTGCCAGATACACGTATCCTTCTTTGATCAGATCTGGCATAAATCTGTACATAAATGTCAGAAGCAGTGTACTGATATGTGCTCCATCCACGTCGGCATCGGTCATGATGATGATCTTGTGATAACGTAATTTGCTGATATCAAAGTCTTCATGGATTCCGGTTCCAAATGCCGTGATCATGGCTTTGATCTCCGCATTTCCATAAATTCGATCCAGTCTTGCCTTCTCAACATTGAGGATCTTACCACGAAGTGGAAGGATGGCCTGTGTTGCACGGTCTCTGGCTGTCTTTGCGGAGCCACCGGCGGAGTCTCCCTCTACGATGTAGATTTCGCATTTTTCCGGATTCTTGTCAGAACAGTCTGCAAGCTTACCAGGAAGTGACATACCGTCAAGGGCTGATTTCCTTCTTGTCAGATCTCTCGCTTTTCTTGCAGCCTCTCTCGCACGCTGTGCCATCACAGACTTCTCAACGGTTACTTTAGCGACCTGAGGATTCTGTTCCAGGAAAATCTGAAGCTGTTCACTGACAACACTATCAACTGCTCCTCTTGCCTCACTGTTTCCAAGTTTCTGCTTTGTCTGACCTTCGAATTGAGGATCCTCGATCTTGACACTGATAATTGCAGTCAGTCCCTCACGGATATCCTCACCTGTCAGGTTCGGCTCATTATCTTTTAAAAGTTTATTCTTTCTTGCATAATCATTAAATGTCTTTGTTAACGCATTTCTAAATCCGACAATATGAGTTCCGCCTTCCGGAGTCGTAATATTATTTACAAATCCGTAGCTGTTCTCATTGTAGGAATCATTGTGCTGCATTGCAACTTCAACAGATACATTGTTGACGATTCCCTCACAGTAAATAATCTGCTCGTAAAGCGGAGTCGTACTGCGGTTCAGATACTCAACAAATTCTTTGATTCCACCTTCGTAGTGGAAAGTCTTCTCAATCGGCTCTTGTGGTCTTTCATCGCGAAGAACGATCTTCAGTCCCTTTGTCAGAAATGCCATCTCACGGAATCTCTGCTGTAAAATGCTGTAATCAAAGATTGTTGTCTCAAAAATCTCTCCATCCGGCAGGAATGTGACCTTTGTTCCTGTCTTTCCCGGCTCACATTCTCCGATGACTTCCAGCTTCTTTGCAACTTTTCCTCGCTCATAGCGCTGTCTGTATACTTTTCCTTCGTGACAGATTTCAACTTCCAGCCAAACAGAAAGCGCATTTACAACAGATGCACCTACTCCATGAAGTCCTCCGGATACCTTGTATCCTCCACCACCGAATTTTCCTCCGGCATGAAGCACCGTAAATACGACTTCAACTGCCGGAAGTCCTGATTTATGGTTGATTCCGACCGGAATTCCACGTCCATTATCTGTGACAGTAACGGAATTATCCGGATTGATCGTTACGTGAATGGTATCACAGAATCCTGCCAACGCCTCATCAACCGCATTATCAACAATCTCATATACCAGATGGTGAAGACCTCTTGATGAGGTACTTCCAATATACATTCCCGGACGCTTTCTTACAGCTTCCAGTCCTTCCAGTATCTGAATTTCGTCTGCGCCATATTCGTGCTGTACCTTTTCTGTAGCCATGCTAATCCTCCTAGTTTTCCTTTATCACTTGTCCGTTCTGGACATGAAATACTTTATTGACTTCAAATCTATGATTTACAAATTCATCCACTCCTGTACAGGTAATGAGTGTCTGTATATCATGAATACTGTCTAATAAATAGTTTTGCCTGTGTTTGTCAAGTTCAGACAACACATCGTCAAGTAACAGAACCGGTGTGTCTCCGATCACTCTTTTCACCAGCTCGATTTCTGCCAGTTTCAATGACAATGCTGCGGTCCTTTGCTGTCCCTGGGATCCGAATCTCCGGATGTCCAGATTCCCGACCATAAAACAGACGTCGTCTCGATGAGGCCCTACCGAAGTACTCTTCATCCTGATATCTCGCTGTCTGTTCATCTCAAGAGCCTGCTCAAGAGACATGTTTTTCGTACTCGGTTCGTAGATCAGACGGATTTCTTCCTTACCGCCAGTCAGTTTCTTATGTATTCCGGAAACAATTTCGTTCATTTCGTCAACAAATTGTTTCCTCCTCGCAATGATTGCATTGCCATACTGAACAAGCTGGAGATCCCAGATGTCCAGAGTCTCCATTGCATCTTGCCGGTATGCACTGTCTTTTAGTAAATGATTTCTCTGATTTACGATCCGACTGTAATTGGATAAATGATTAAAATATACTTTATCAAGCTGTGACAGCTCTAAATCTATGAACTTTCTTCTTCCCGCCGGACCATTTTTTATAATGTTCAGATCTTCCGGTGAAAAAAATACGAGATTTACAATGCCAAATAATTCTCCGGCTTTGCGTATCGGAATCTTATTAATAGCAACACCTTTCGGCCGGTTCTTCTTCAGATGCATGTCAATCTGATCCTGAATCCCGCGTTTTTCAACAATCACCTCAATGTGTGATTCCTCTGCCCCAAACCGGATCATATCCCGGTCTTTGCTCCCTCTGTGGGACTTCGTCGTCCCGGACAGATAGACAGCCTCCAGAATATTCGTCTTTCCCTGAGCATTATCCCCGTAGAAAATGTTGGTGCTGCCGTCAAATTCCAGATTCAAAAGCTCGTAGTTTCTAAAATTTTTCAGTTTCAAAGATTTAATCTTCAATTTTGATTTCTTCTCCGCCAAATGATACAACATCCCCGCCGTATAATTTCCTTCCACGGCGAGTATCGATTTCTCCATTTACAGACACCTGTCCGTCCTGGATGACTTCTTTTGCCTCAACGCCCGATTCAACAAGACCGGCTGCTTTTAATGCCTGCCCAAGCTTTATAAATTCATCACGCAATTTGATTGTTTCCATAGTCGCTCCTTTATATTTACAAAAAATGAATAAATGTATAATTATTCATGCATTTTTATGAATAATATTAGTATTTTCGTATAATTATGCACTCATTATACATTTGCATTAAAGTTTACAGGAAGGATAAGATAAATATAGCTTTCTGTCTCATCCTTGATGAAGCAAGGTGCTTTTGCATTCATCAGATAAAGTGTAACCTCTTCATCATCAATAACACGCAGTGCGTCAATCAGGAATTTCGGATTGAATCCGATCAGAAGATCTTTTCCATCCTTGGAAATCATAATCTCTTCATTCATGGATCCGATCTGAGATTTGATTTTTAACTCCATCATTTCATCCTGGATGTCAATGATAATCGGTTTTTTATCTCCTTCTTTGATGAGAAGTGTTGCGCGGTCGATACAATTTAAGAATTCTTTTTTGTTAATTCTTACTTTTGTATCGTAATCACTGGACAGCATCTGATCAATTTTAAAATAATCGCCTTCAATAAGTCTGGAAACAACAATTGTATTGTCAAATTCAAACACAATATGGTTATTTGTATAAGAAATTTCAGCCATACTCTCAGCTTCTCCGGATAAAATTTTGCTAATTTCAATTAAAGTTTTACCAGGTACAACCATCTTATAATCACTGACTGGATTTTTCAATTCAATTTTACGGATAGAAATTCGATGTCCATCCAAGGATGCAACTCTTAAAACATTATCTTTTATTTCAAATAATTCTCCGGTCATTAATTTGTTGCTTTCTGTATCAGCAATAGAAAAGATAGTCTGGCGAATGACTTCTTTCAAAGTAAACTGTGAAATTGCTATAGAATCATCTTTCTCAATAATTGGAAGATAAGCAAATTCATTGCCAGGTTTTCCGGAAATATCAAATTTTGCTTTTTCACACACAATAGTTGTCTGAAGTCTGTCATCAGTTTCTATAGAAACTTCATTATCCGGAAGTTTTCTAACAATTTCAGAAAAAATCTTTGCATCAATGGCAATCATACCACGATCAATGATCTCACCTGCAATTTCTGTCTGGATGCCAAGTTCCATATCATTGGCAGTCAACTTAATAATGTCAGTAGTGGCATCAATTAAGATACATTCCAATATTGGCATTGTTGTTTTTCCAGGAACAGCTTTAGAAACAATATTAACTCCTTTTACAAGGTCTGATTTGTTACATACGATTTTCATATGTGTAAAACTCCTTTCCCACGTTACGCATATATAGAAATAAATAAATTTTTTCCGCCTTATTCGCCTTAGGGGCTGTGGATAAGAGGAAAACCCCTGCGCGCCCAGTAAACTCAGGCGTTTCGCGCTTTGATAAGTCTGTGAAATTAAACTGGAAAATGTGTGGAACTGCTTTGGAAAACATTTTTGTTGCTTTTTGGAAAAATGGACAAAAAATCACTTCTCCACACCATATCCAAATAAATCAGAGGATTTTCCACGCACTGTCCACATACTATCCACACAAGTAACCAAAAATGTGGATAATGTGGATAAATTGTGGATAACTATACGGAAAATCCTAAGCCGGGTTGATTTTCTTCTTTATTATATTGATTGTATTCGCCATCATCTCATCTGATTCGATATCCTTGGCGATCTTTTCTACTCCATATTTGACAGTAGAGTGGTCTTTACCTCCAAGAACTGCACCAATTCCTTTCAGGGCAGTATCGGTCATAGTACGCATCAGATACATACAGATCTGACGTGGAACGGCAATCTCTGAATCACGTTTTTTGCTTTTAAGGTCAGCAACGGTGATACCAAAATGATCCGCAACGATATCAAGTATCAGTTCCGGAGTAACTTCTCTTCTATTATCAGAAGAGATAATATCTTTTAATGCTTCTGCTGCAAGAGCAATATCAATCGGATTATTATTGTTGTTGAGCTTATAGAGGGCAATGAGTTTATTCAGAGAACCTTCCAGCTCACGGATGTTAGATTTGACGTTGGCCGCAATATAGTCCAGTACGTCATTCTTAATGTTATATTTTTCCAGATGATCCAGTTCGATCTTCTTCTGGAGAATTGCCATACGTGTCTCATAATCCGGAGATGAGATATCAGCAATGAGACCCCACTCAAAACGTGTGCGGAGTCTGGATTCCAGTGTCTCGATATCTTTCGGAGGTTTATCACTGGAGATTATGATCTGTTTTCCAAGTGTATGAAGGTGATTGAAAGTATGGAAGAACTCTTCCTGAGTACTTTCCTTACCTATTATAAACTGGATATCGTCAATCAACAGAACATCAATGTTCCTGTATTTATCACGAAAGTTCAGCATGGCAGATTCATTACCGGCTGTTTTTCCATTCCTCAGGGCATCAATCAGTTCGTTGGTGAACGTCTCACTGGTTACATATAATACTTTTTTCTTCGGATTCTTGTCCAAAATGAAGTGTGCAATGGAATGCATCAAATGGGTTTTTCCAAGTCCAACACCTCCATATAAAAAGAGAGGGTTGTACACTTCACCGGGAGATTCGGCAACGGCCAGTGAAGCTGCATGAGCGAAGTTGTTATTTCCGCCTACAACAAAAGTATCAAAAGTATATTTTGGATTCAGCCCTGCTTTCTCTGCTAAGGACTTCGTCTTTTTCTTTTGACCGTTATCAATAGATGCATTATGAATTTCATTCAGTTTATCGTCATCTTCCGATACAAACTGTATCTCGTACTCTTTGCCTGTAATCTCAGCAATACATACCATGAGTGGGAGACGGTACTTCTTATCGATGTATTCGACACTGGAATCCTTGTTCACAAGAATATAAGCAGTGTCATCGATGACATCGTAAACTTTCAGCGGCTTTATCCACGTATTAAAGGATACGTTCAGCAGCTCGTGTTCCACTCGTAAATGTTCGATGATCTCAGGCCATTTTTCTTTCACTTCGTTCATTTTAAACAAACTCCTACTTCCCAAGTCTACTCTTTATCTATTTTACATCAAAATATGTATTTAAGCAATTAAAAAGTAAAGAAAATCATCGGTAATGCTTGACGTATCAAGATTTTTTTTATATAATCAAAGCTGATGTCTTAAGAAAAAATATGGGGCAACCCTTGGAAAAATATAAGGAGGTGGATATCTATGAAAATGACATTCCAGCCAAAAAAGAGACAAAGATCTAAAGTACATGGTTTCAGATCAAGAATGAGCACTGCAGGCGGAAGAAAAGTACTTGCAGCAAGAAGAGCAAAAGGAAGAAAGAAATTATCAGCGTAGGCCGCATATATGTGGCCTTTTCTTCTTTCAAAAAATAGGAGATTAAAGCATGAAATATTCCGAATCATTGAAAAAACATAAGGATTTTCAACATGTATATAAAAAAGGAAGTTCTTATGCGAACAAGTATCTTGTCATGTATGTACTGGAGAATCAGACGGAAGGTAATCGATTGGGAATATCTGTAAGTAAAAAAGTGGGAAACAGTATCGTAAGACACCGATTAACTAGGTTGATCCGAGAGAGTTACCGGCTACAAGAAGACATGTTCAGCAGTGGGCGCGATATCGTAGTTATCGCAAGAGGTGCAGCTAAGGGTAAGAATTACCGCGACATAGAGAGCGCACTGATCCACCTGGCACGTCTTCATAATATATATAAGGGGTAATTGCGTGATGAAAAAGATTCTGCTTGGTATCATCAGATTCTATCAAAAGTATTTATCAGGAGCAAAGGGATATTCTTCCTGTAAGTATTATCCGACCTGTTCCAGATATGCGATAGAAGCAATTGAAAAGTACGGGGCCTTTAAGGGAGGTCTTCTTGCTGCCTGGAGAATCTTGCGTTGCAATCCTTTTTCAAAAGGAGGATATGACCCTGTTCCTTAAAAAGAATTACAAAATCCGATGGAGGAAAAAAAGATGGTAGGAAGTTTACTAAGTGCAGCAAATTGGCCGATTGTCGGACAGATCTGCTGGGTATTAGGTAAAGTCATGAATTTTATCTATACGATGTTAGATGGCGCACTTCCAAGTGACACCGGTCTGGTTGGTATATCTATTATCCTGTATACGATTCTTGTATATACCCTGATGCTGCCGATGACAATTAATCAGCAGAGATCATCTAAGATGCAGGCCGTTGTACAGCCGGAAGTCATGGCTATCCAGAAGAAGTACAAGAACAAAAAAGATCAGGCTTCAATGCTGAAGCAGCAGGAAGAGATACAGCAGGTGTATGACAAGTATGGCGTATCCATGATGGGAGGATGCCTTCCGTTACTGATCCAGATGCCGTTCCTGTTCGCATTGTATCCGGTCATTTACAGTATTTCTGATTACGTACCAAATATTACAGCTCAGGCAAATAAGTTTCTCACAATTCCGGATATGACAATCACTCCGGGTAATATGATTAGCATGGCAAAAAGCGGAGAGACAATGGGATATTCAGCGGCAGCGCTGGTTATCACAGCAATTTTACTTCCGGTATTATCTGCATTTACACAGTATCTGAATATGAAACTGTCTATGGCAGTAAATGGTTCTAACAGACCGGCAGATAAAGATGACCCGACAGCAGCAACAATGAGAACTATGAATATGACAATGCCTCTGTTCTCACTGGTTATGGTATTTACATTACCGACTGGTATCGGTATCTACTGGATCGTCAGTGCAATCGTACGTATGGTTCAGCAGGTATTTATCAACAAACATCTCAGTAAGATGTCAGTGGATGACATGATCGAGAAGAATAAAGAAAAAGCGCAGAAGAAGAAAGAAAAACGTGGCGAAAAAGCAGAGAAGATCAACGCTATGGCTCAGACAAATACAAAGAGCATCAAATCTTCTGCAACACAGAGTTCTTCTATGCCTGATAAAGAAAGAGAAGAAAAACTCGAAAAAGCAAGAGCAAATGCGAAACCGGGAAGTCTTGCTTCAAAAGCCAACATGGTTAAGAATTTTAATGAGAATAAGTAAGGGGGCATATATTCATGGATTACATTACTGTAACAGCAAAGAATCTTGATGATGCGATTACAGAAGCGTTAGTTCAGTTAGAAGTAACAAGTGATCGTCTTGATTATGAAGTTATCGAAAAAGGAAGTGATGGTTTCCTTGGATTCGGTAGAAAACAGGCCGTTATCAAAGCCCGCAGAAAAGAAGAGCCTGTAGTCGAAGTAAAAGCTGAGAAAAAAGAAGAGAAACCTGTAAAGGTCGAGAAGGCAGCAAAAGTTGAGAAGACAGAGCATGCAGAGAAAAAAGAAACAGTAAAAACTGAGACTAAGAATGAATTTAAGAAAGAGAATAAGAAAGAGAAAGATTTCAAAAAAGCTCCGAAAAAAGAAGTAAGAGAAGAGACAGAACTTGCAAAAGTTGAGCCGGCTACCATTGAAGCTTGTGAGAAATTTGTAGAAGATGTTCTGAATGCCATGAATATGGAAGAGGTAAAGGTTACTTCTACAGTTGATGAGGAAGGTGCACTGAGCATCACTATGGAAGGTAAGAACATGGGTATCCTGATCGGTAAGAGAGGACAGACACTGGATTCTCTTCAGTATCTTACCAATCGTGTAGCTAACAAGATGCAGGATGGATACGTTCGTGTAAAACTTGACACAGAGGATTATAGAAGAAGAAGAAAAGAGACTCTTGAGAATCTTGCAAAGAACATTGCAAGCAAGGTAAAGAGAACAAGAAGAACAGTTGCACTTGAGCCAATGAATCCATATGAGAGAAGAATCATTCACTCAGCACTGCAGTCTGATCCGGCTGTATCTACACACAGTGAAGGTGAAGAGCCTTACAGAAAAGTCGTTGTAACACTGGCAAGAAGATCCGGTGGCTCTCATAATTATGAGAAATACGACAAATAGAAGATAAAATTACAAAGCAGGGGTTTAAAAAACCTCTGCTTTTTTGTACAATAAAATAATGATGCCAGGATAATTCTACGATATAGCCTCCGGCAGGGCGCACATTGTCCGGTGGACAATGGTTTT